>ENA-OQBL01001039-OQBL01001039.1-human-gut-metagenome-genome-assembly--contig:-NODE-1039-length-11909-cov-2.786284_pt1 | contig 11909 bp, 12 predicted proteins | sample MGYA00242747_ERZ504553 | MGnify/ENA primary metagenome ERZ504553 (study PRJEB26092, sample SAMD00036240) | human gut metagenome | host: Homo sapiens | study: EMG produced TPA metagenomics assembly of...
CAATGTTTTCAGTAAGGACAACCTTATTAAAGGTAGTATCCTCGCCAAAATCAATATCCAGCCAGATGGGAAGATCCGAGTTGGCGGCAGCCCAGCGAGAACTCTGAGAGTAGATGCCGTCAACCATCCAGCTCCGGGTACTGCGCTTCCAGCTCCTTCAATTCCCGCGTCAGGGCGTCGTATTCAAAGTCCTCGAGTTCGGGGGCATCCTGGTCGTAATAAAGGCGGTTATTCTTCTCGATAACAGCGCGCAGTTCCTCTACGCGCTTCTTGGCTTGTTCCAGTTCCACAGTTCCACTCTCCTGCCTGACGCGGGACAGAGCGCCGCGTCTTGATTCTCTTGCGATAGTATACCACAAAACGGTGTTTTTCGTAAACAAAAAAAGCAGAGCTGCTTTCCCCCTTTTTTCTGAGAAATACAGCTCTGCGCTATGTTCAAAAACTCAAATCGAGATCGTATTGCAAACGTCCACGAGGACCGGGTCGATGCTCTTGGTCATCTCGAGGGCCTCATCTACAGGGTAATCCACCAGCTCCTCACCCTTCATGCCGACGATGCGGTTATACTTGCCCTGCTCGAGCAGGCAGACGGCGTGGTAGCCCATAGCAGAAGCGTTCACACGGTCACGCAGCGTGGGAGAGCCGCCACGCTGGACGTGGCCCAGAATGGTGGCACGGGTGTCGATACCGGTGCGGGCCTGGATCTCATTGGCGATCTCCTGAGAGTGGCCGATGCCCTCGGCCACGATGACGATGAAGTGGCGCTTGCCGGTGCGCTGAGTCTCGACGATCTTATCGAGGATGTCGCGCTGCATATCGAATTCCTTCTCGGGCAGCAGCACGGCCATAGCGCCGGAGGCGATGGCGACGTTCAGGGCAATGTAACCAGCGTTGCGGCCCATGACCTCGACGACGCTGCAGCGGTCATGGCTCTGGGTGGTGTCGCGCAGCTTGTCGATCATCTCCAAAGCAGTGTTCATAGCGGTATCGTAACCGATGGTGTAGTCGGTGCAGGCAATATCGTTGTCGATGGTGCCGGGCAGGCCGATCATCGGGATGCCGCGGTGTGCCAGCTCACGGGCGCCGCGGTAAGAACCGTCGCCGCCGATGACCACCAGCGCGTCAATGCCCAGCTCACGGCACTTGGCTGCGCCCTTATCCTGGCCCTCTTTGGTCTTGAACTCAAGGCAGCGTGCGGTGTAGAGGATGGTGCCGCCGGCAGAGATGATGTTCGAGACACTGCGCAGGTTCATTTCGAAGCACTCGCCGTTCAGCAGACCGTTATAGCCGCGCTGGATGCCGATCATGCGGAAGCCCTTGTGCAGGCCGGTACGGACCACGGCACGGACAGCTGCGTTCATGCCGGGGCGTCGCCGCCGCTGGTGAGAACACCGATCGTCTTGATTTGCTTTTCCATAGAGAGATTCCCTCCAATTTGTTTCTTCACATACCACTCGGGGCGCGCGCATCCCCTTCTTCCACAGATGCGGCCCGACTCGATGCAACATATTTGCTATGGCTTGCCTTAGACAAGTATATCACAAAGTTAATCGTTTGAAAACAGCGAAGGCATAATGATTGATGCACAGAAATGTCATTTTGTTGCGACATTGCGTTCACCAAGCAGACGTTTCAGCTCCTGGAGCAACAGTGGATGGCCCGAAGCATAGAGTCTCCGGGGCGCGGCGAGCTTCTGCTTGACATCCTCGAGATAGAAAATTGACGGGCATATCGCCGTCGAATATCTCAAGGAGATTGATGACCTTTGCATATTCGGGGCAGCTGCGGGATGGCAGGCGGACATAGAGCCGCTGGGCGGCATCCCGCATGAGGTTGGGGCGGTTGGTCTGCGGGTGCTTGGGGTCGTAGCCCTCGATGGGCGAGATGCTCTCAGCCATCAGCTTGGAAGGCTCATCTTCACGCACAGAGAGGCGTCCCTCGATGACCACGACGGCATTCTCCTTGAGCGCATCGCGGAAAGTATCCAGTACCCGTGGGAAGACGATGACCTCCATCGTACCGGTCAGATCCTCCACGCTGGCGAAGGCCATCATCGTGTTGGATTTGGTGGTCATCATCCGGTTTTTGACGATGGTACACACGATACGGACATGATTGCCGTCCAGCTTGTGAGCATCCTCGCCGGTGAGCTCCTTGATGCTGTTGGACGCAAAGCGTGCCGACTGTTCCCGATAGGCATCCAGCGGGTGGCCGGACAGATAGAGGCCGCTGACCTCTTTCTCCTGCTGGAGCAGTTCGGTGTGGCTGTACTCCGGGAAGGGCTTTATCTCGTAGCTGTCGGTGTCGGAGGTCTGAGATTCGCCGCTCATCACCGAGAACAGGTCCAGCTGTCCCTCAAGATTGCGGCGGGAGTCGCTCTCCACGCTCTTGATGATGCCGTCCACGGCTTCCACAAGGCTGTGGCGGTTGACGCCCATGCTGTCGAAGGCACCCGCCTTGATCAGGCATTCCACGGCCCGGCGGTTCAGCTCAGTGCCGTGCATCCGCTTACAGAAATCATAGAGGCTCGAATAAGGCTTCTCTTTTCTCTCTTCCACGACTCGCTCGATGAGGTTGCGGCCCACATTCTTGACCGCATTCAGGCCGAAACGGATCTTGCCGTTGTCTGCCGTGAAGCCGCCGTTCGAGATATTGACGTCCGGCGGAAGCACCTTGATGCCCAGGCGGGCGCACTCGCCCGAATACTCGATGACTTTGTCGGTATTGTCAAGCACACTGGTGAGCAATGCGGCCATAAACTCGCTGGGGTAATGACACTTGAGATAAGCCGTCTGGAATGCGACGTAAGCGTAGCAGGCAGCATGGCTTTTATTGAAGGCGTAGGACGCAAAACTCGACATTTCATCGTAGATCTCGTTGGCGACTTCCTCGGAGATGCCATTGGCGACACAGCCCGGGCATTCGTGGCCCGGCTCGGTGCAGCCATGGACAAAATGCTCGCGTTCTGCCTCCATCACCGCGTGCTTCTTTTTACTCATGGCACGGCGGACGTTATCTGCCTGTCCGAACGAGAAACCAGCCAGTTCACGGAATATCTGCATGACCTGTTCCTGGTAGACGATACAGCCGTTGGTGACGTCGAGGATGTGGGCCAGCTGAGGGGTCTTGTAGCTGATCTTATCCGGCTCGTGGCGGTTGCGCAGGTAGGTCGGGATGGAGTCCATCGGGCCGGGTCGGTAAAGACTGATAAGAGCGATGACATCTTCAAGGTTCTGCGGCTGCAGACCCACGAGTACCTGTTTCATACCCGAGGATTCGAGCTGGAACACGCCCTCCGTTTCACCCTGACCCAGCATCTTATAAGTCGCGGCATCGTCATAATCCAGCTTCCGGATGGAGAAAGACGGGTCTTTTTTCTGGATGGCCGCCTCCGCGTCCCGGATGACCGTCAGGGTACGCAGGCCGAGGAAGTCCATTTTCAGCAGACCCAGCTCTTCGATCTCGGTCATATTGAACTGGGTGACAGGCAGACCGTCGTTGGTGGCCAGGGGCAGATAATAGTCTGTCGGTTCCGGGGTAATGACGACGCCGGCCGCATGGGTGGAGGCGTGGCGGGGCATTCCTTCAACCTTCAGCGCAGTGTCGATAAGTTCTGTGACCTGCGGGTCGCTGTCGTACATCCGCTTCAGCTCCGGCGAGACCTCCAAGGCGCGTTTCAGCGTCATTTTCAGCTCCATGGGCACCTGCTTTGCCACCACATCCACGCTCTGATAGGGCATCCCCATCACACGGCCCACATCGCGGATGGCGTTGCGGGCGGCCATGGTGCCAAAGGTGACGATCTGGGCCACATGGTCTGCGCCGTACTTCCGGTTGACGTAGTCGATGACCTCCTGACGGCGCTCATAGCAGAAATCGACGTCAAAATCGGGCATACTGACGCGCTCGGGGTTCAGGAATCGCTCGAAGATGAGGTTGTAGCGGATGGGGTCGATGTCGGTGATGCCTACACAGTAAGCCGCGATGCTGCCCGCGCCCGAGCCACGGCCCGGGCCTACCGGAATGCCCTGACTCTTGGCGTAGTTGATATAATCCCAGACAATGAGGTAGTAGTTGGTATAGCCCATCGACTTGACCACGCCGATCTCATAGGTCAGGCGGTCCTTATTGGACTGTGGGACATCCGAGCCGTAGCGGCGCTCGAGGCCGTCCCAGCAGAGCTTCTCGAAAAACCTCCTGATTGTCCATCCCGTTCGGGGCTTTGTAATATGGAATTTTGGTGTGTCCAAAGTCGAAGTCAAAATTGCACTGGTCCGCAATTTCTGGGTGTTGGCACAGGCTTCCGGCACCATTGCGAACAAATCATACATTTCATCCGTCGTTTTGACGTAAAATTCGTCGGTCTGGAACTCCATCCGGTCGGCATCCTGAATGGTCTTGCCGGTCTGGATGCAGAGCAGGATGCTCTGCATCTTGGCGTCATCCTTCCGCAGATAGTGGGAGTCGTTGGTGGCTGCCATCGGGATGCCGGTCTCCCGCGCCAGTTTGATGAGCTGGGGCAGGACGATAGTATCCTCTTCGAGGCCGTGGTCCTGCAGTTCGATGTAGTAATTGCCCTTGCCGAACAGTTCCTGATACCACAGGGCCGTGGCCTTTGCCCTCTCGTAGTCTCCCGCCAGAATGGCCTGTGGGATCTCGCCTGCGAGGCAGGCAGACAGGCAGATAAGCCCCTCATGATACTGCTCGAGAAGCTGCTTGTCTACACGGGGCTTGGAATAAAAGCCCTCCACGAAGGCAGCGGACACCATCTTGATGAGGTTCTTATAGCCTGTCTCATTCTTGCAGAGCAGGATAAGATGGTTGTTGCCGTCGATTTTGTTCACTTTATCGAAGCGGGTGCGGGTGGCCACATAGACCTCACAGCCGATGATAGGCTTGATGCCTGCCTTTTTCGCGGCCTTATAGAACTGGACACAGCCGTACATGACGCCGTGGTCCGTGATGGCGATGGCATTCTGGCCGCACTCCTTGACGCGGTCCATGAGCTGGTCGATACGGCAGGCACCATCCAGCAGGCTGTATTCGGTATGGATATGGAGATGAACGAAGTCTCTCCCCTGGCAGTTCCCTTCGGTCACATCACTCATGCTCCCGCCTCCTGTGTTTCAGTGTGTTCTTCGAGCCGCTGACGCAGGGCGTCGGCCAGCGCTTCCAGCTTTTTCATCCGGTGAGAAAGGCCCGATTTGCTCATGGGCGGGTCAAAGCATCCGCAGAGCGCCGCCAGCGATAAATCAGGATATTCCAGCCGCCGGGCTGCTGCCTGCTGCAGCGCCTCGGGCAGCGTTTTCAGCGCCCCCTGCTCTTCCAGAAAGCGGATGGCTTTGAGAGTCTGGGCGTTGGCACGGGCCGTCTTGCCCAGGTTTGCGGTATCGCAGTTTGTGTGGCGGTTGATTTGGTTGCGCATCTGCTTGACAGCCTTCTGGGCGCTGAGCTGGGCCGATGCCTCCGCCGCTCCCATAAAGGAAAGGATGCGCTCCACATTGTCGCAGCTCTTGACGTAAACAAGGTTCACGCCGTTGCGGCGGGTGCGGTGGGGTGCAAACTCGTGCTCCGCCAGCAGGGCTTCGAAGTCGCGCGCAAGGTTCGTGCGGCTGGTGAGAAACTCGATGTTATACTCCTTTTGCGGGTCAGTGACCGTTCCGCTGCACAAAAAAGCTGCCCCGATGTACGCGCTGACGCACGTCTGGCAGCGAATCAGTCTGGGGTCTATCTGCAGGCTCGTCTCGGTGCCGGTGGTGCCGAAAAGCTCGTGCATCCGCGCCACCTGCTCCGGTGCGCGGATGCTGAACTCATAGACCACCCCGCTGGGACGCTGCTTCTCGATGATGTCGCCCTGTACGCCGCAGCGCGCAAACAGCTGGGAAGCCACCTGCGTCGTCAGCTCCTGTTCCGTCTGCAGCACCAGCCCGCTGGCGTCGAAGTACTTGGCGAAGCAGGCAATTCCATAGGCAGCAGCGCGGACGCAGCAGTCCTTCTGCAAACTGCGCCGGGCGATCTCCTCCCTTGCCTGGGATGCAAAACTCATGATATGTTTATCCTTTCAACGGACAGAATCGCGGTGCTGGATGCCGGGCTTGTAGCCAAGCTTTTCGCAGTATTCCGCGATTTTCCGCGCAAATGTGATGGAACGATGCTTGCCGCCGGTGCAGCCCACTGCGATGGTGAGCTGGCTTTTGCCTTCCTTGACGTAGAGCGGAAGAGCATATTCCAGAAACGATTCATAGCGCTTCAAAAGCTCCTGCGCCTCCGGGTGGCTCATGACAAAATCGACGACCTCTTCATCAAGACCTGTTTTATGCTTCAGTTCCGGGACATAAAAAGGGTTGGGCAGACAGCGGACATCCAGCACAAGATCCGACTCCGGTGGGATGCCGAACTTGAAGCCGAAGGACATGACTGTCAGACGCATGGCGCTCTTCGCGCCGCCGTTCTGGTTGAACAGGTCGCAGATGCGCTCTTTGTTCTGCGAGGTGGAGAGCAGGCCGGTATTGATGGTATAATCTGCCCGGTCTTTGAGGGGCTGCAAGATCCCGCGCTCCCTGCAGAAGGCTTCCCGGGTGGAAAGGCCGTCGGAAATGCTCATCGGATGGCGGCGGCGCGTCTCACTGTAGCGGCGCATCAGCACATCGTCCGGAGCATCAAGGAACAAGATCTCATATTCTATCCCCGTGCGCGTCCAGCTGAGAAAGAGCTTCTTCGATTTCTTCCGGCGTGCGGCAGCCGCGGATGTCCATGCAGAGAGCCACCCGCTTGAGCTGGTTGTCACCCGCTTTCGAAAACGCCGTGATGCTGGGCAGCAGTGCCGCCGGGATGTTATCAATGCAGAAAAAGCCGATGTCTTCCAGTGCATTCATGGCGACAGATTTGCCTGCACCGGAAAGGCCGCTGACGATGAGAAGATTCATTTTGCACGCCTCTTTCTTTTATGCTTCCACCACACGAATTTCTTTTTCGAGGTCGTAGCCGGTCTTTTCTTTCACGATGGCACGCACCTCATCGCACAGAGCCAGCACATCTGCACAGGTCGCTCCACCCAGATTGACCACAAAGCCGCAGTGCTTGTCACTGACGGCTGCGCCGCCATGGCGGTAGCCCCGCAAACCGCACTGGTCGATAAGGGCCGCCGCAAATGCGCCCACCGGCCGCTTGAAGGTGCTGCCGGCACTGGGCTTGTCGAGAGGCTGTTTGTCTTTGCGGCGGGCCATCAGGTCGTCCATCCTGGAGCGGATGTCGGCGGCATTGCCTCTTGCGAGGTGGAACTTTGCCGAGAGGATGCATCCGCCGTTTTCTTCGAAAATGCTGTGGCGGTAGCTGAGGTCGAGCTGTTCTGCCGGCACCTCAACGCTCTCCCCTTCTGCGGTCAGATACCGCACGGAGACCAGCACGTCCTTCATCTCGCCGCCGTAAGCTCCGGCGTTCATGTAGACAGCACCGCCCACCGTACCCGGGATGCCGTAGGCAAACTCAAGACCGGTGAGGTTGTTTTCCAGCGCCGTCATGCAGAGCGACGAGAGCATCTTGTCCGCACCGACAACGACAGCATCGTAAGTCAGGGCCGGATCTTTGCCCGGGAAACAGATGTTTTCAAGAATGCCGATCGCGCTCTTCATGGCCGATACATTGATGACAGCTCCCCGGTAGCCCGCATCCTCAAACAGGATGTTGCTGCCGTTGCCCAGCAGATAATATTTGACATTCGCTTTCTTCGCCAGCTTGATGGCGGCGCAGAGCTGCGCCTCATTTTTCCGGCAGGATAAAGACATCTGCCGGGCCGCCGATGCGGAAAGTGCAGTGCGCGCTGAGCGGCTCATTTTCTTTGTATGCAATGCCCGCAGCGGACAAAGCCTGTTTCAATCGTTCCATTCGTTCTTCCTCTATCGGTAGAAAATCAGTCCATCGTGTCGTTCAGGCCCAGACGGATGAGCAGCTCCTTGGCGGCGTTATAGCCCATCTTCTTCTGGCGGTTATTGATAGCTGCCGTTTCCAGCACGACTGCGAGGTTGCGTCCGGGCGAAACGGGGATGATGGTGCTAGGGATGTTGACGCCCAGAATGTCATAATACTCGCTTTCCAAACCGGTGCGCTGATAGTTTTTGGTGGGGTCCCATGCTTCCAGCTGGACGACGAGGTCGAGGCTTTCACTCACCTTGACCGCGCCCACGCCGAACACGCGGGCCACGTTGACGATGCCGACGCCGCGCAGCTCAATGAAGTGGCGGATGTTTTCCGGCGCAGTACCCATGATCTGACGGTTGGAGACCTTGCGCAGCTCCACGGCATCGTCGGCGACGAGGCGGTGACCGCGCTTGACCAGCTCGATGGCCAGCTCGCTCTTGCCGATGCCGCTGTCGCCGAGAATGAGGATGCCTTCACCGTAAACTTCCACCAGCACGCCGTGGCGGGTGATGCGGGGAGCCAGTTCAAGGTTCAGCACGCTGATGAGGCTGCCCATCATGGTGCAGGTCGTCTCGTTGGAGCGCAGCAGGGCTACCCCGTGCTGCTTTGCAAGCTCCTGCATCTCCGGGAAGGGTTCCAGCTCCTCGTTGCGGCAGAGGATGACGGCCGGAGGCTGCTGGCGGAACAGCTGATCAAGGCGCTCACGGCGCTTTTCCGGCGTAAGACCGGCCAGAAAGTTCATCTCCGCAAGGCCCATGATCTGTAAGCGCAGCTTATCGAAATAATCGTAGTAACCGGCCAGAAACAGGCCGGGACGGTTGACCTCTGCGATCTCGACGCTGATCTTGTCCAAATCGCAGGGCGTATAGATAACCTCGAGGCTGACCTTCTCGACCAGCCGCTTGAGCGAAACAGCGAAATTCCCCATTCGTTTTTCCTCCTGCATCCTCTGTGCTCTGCCATACCAAAAGGCAGCACAGTTTATCCTTCTTTATATTATAATCGAGACGGACAGCAAAAACAACAATTCTTTCAGGAATCTTTTCTGGTTTTGCGCCAGCGCTTGCATCCGGGGGCCAAAACCATATAATAGGAGGCAGGGATAGAGTTTACTTTACATGAGTTTTACATTTCGCCGGTTTCCGATTTTACATTCCACTCGTATACTCATAATCAGGGATAGGACCGGTGAAATCCAGTGCAGGTCATGTAAAAAGTTGAGACATGATCCTGCACGGGTCCTCTACGGCCGCTGTCGATGTACAAACGCAAGCTTCAACAAGTGAGGAGTAAAACATGACTCTATTCAATGTCTTTTCTCTGCTGGGCGGTCTGGCTCTGTTCCTGTTCGGCATGGACATCATGGGCAAAGCCCTTGAGAAACAGGCCGGCGGCCATCTGCAGAAGATCCTGAGCAAGCTGACGGATAACTCCCTCAAGGGCTTCTTCCTCGGTCTGTGCGTGACCGCCATCATCCAGAGTTCCAGTGCTACCACCGTCATGGTGGTCGGCTTCGTCAACAGCGGCATCATGGAGCTGCATCAGGCCATCGGCATCATCATGGGCAGCAATGTGGGCACCACTGTCACCAGCTGGCTGCTGAGCCTTTCCGGCCTGCAGGGCGACAGCATCTGGATCCAGATGCTCAAGCCCACCTCCTTCAGCCCCATTCTCGCCTTCATCGGCATCCTGCTCTATATGGGCAAGAATGAGAAGAAAAAGGGCATCGGCACGATCCTCATCGGCTTTGCCATCCTGATGACCGGCATGACTACCATGTCCAATGCCGTCGAGCCCCTGCAGGGTGAGGCATGGTTCACCAACCTCTTCGTCCGCTTCTCCAATCCCATCCTCGGCGTTCTGGTGGGCGCACTGGTCACCGGCATCATCCAGAGTTCCAGCGCCAGCGTTGGCATCCTGCAGGCGCTGAGCGCTACCGGCGTCATCACTTACGGCAGCGCTATCCCCATCATCATGGGTCAGAATATCGGCACCTGTGTCACCGCGCTGATCTCTTCTGTGGGCGCAAATAAGAATGCCCGCCGTGCCGCCATGGTCCACCTCTACTTCAACATCATCGGTGTCACGGTCTTTCTGGCCGGTTTCTACGGTCTGAACGCCGTGGTCCACTTTGATTTTGTGAACGAGACCATCGCCGCCTGGGGCATTGCTGTGGTCCACTCCGCCTTCAACATCGCGGCCACCCTCATCCTTCTCCCCTTCGCAAATGGTCTGGAAAAGCTGGCCATCCTCACCATCCCCGACGACGCCGAAAAAGAGAGCTTTGCTCTGCTGGATGAGCGTCTGCTGAACACCCCGGCTGTGGCCGTGGCCCGCGCCCGCTCTGCTACAGCTGACATGGCCGAGCTGGCCCGTGTGGGCGTCATGCAGGCCATGAGCCTGACCCACACCTGGGATGATACGCTGGCCCAGAAAGTCCGGGATGAGGAGAGCAAAGTTGACCAGTACGAAGATGCTCTTGGCACCTATCTGGTCAAGCTGTCCAGCCGTGAGCTGAACCATGCGGACAGCCAAAGCGTGAATACTCTGCTCCACACCATCAGCGATTTCGAGCGCATCAGTGACCATTCCGTGAACCTTCTGGAATCCGCACAGGAGATGCACACCAAGGAAATCAACTTCTCCACCGACGCCCGCGAAGAGCTGCAGGTGCTTGAGGACGCCGTGCAGGACGTGCTGAACCGCACCACCGACGCCTTCCGCAAAGATGACCTGCATCTGGCAAGCAAGGTCGAGCCTCTGGAGACCGTCGTGGACGAGCTGGTGCGTGCCATCAAGGCACGGCACGTCGCCCGCCTGCAGGCCGGCAGCTGTTCCATCGAGTATGGCTTCGTGCTGGAAGACCTGCTGACCAACTACGAGCGCGTCTGCGACCACTGCAGCAACGTGGCAGTTGCCCAGATCGAGGTGGCACAGGACAGCTTCGACACCCACGCCTACCTCAACGACCTGCGCAGCGGCCATGCCTCCACCAAGGAGAGCGAGCAGTTCCAGCGCCGCCTGAACCGCTACCGTGAGCGCTATCTCTTCCCCGACGAAAACGTCACCGAAACGGAGGACAAACAGGCATGATCTATATCGTAGAAGACGATTCAGCCATCCGTGAATTAGAGCAGTATGCATTACAGTCCAACGGCTACGAGGCCGTGGGCTTCGAGTCCTCGGAGCCGTTCTGGCAGGCCGTCCACACCACGCCGCCGGAACTGGTCATCCTGGACGTGATGCTCCCCGGTGAGGACGGCTTCTCCATCCTGAAAAAGCTCCGCGCCGCCCCTTCCCTGCGGCGTCTGCCCATCATCATGATAACAGCCAAGTCCAGCGAGCTGGACACCGTGCGTGGCCTCGACTGCGGCGCAGACGACTACATCACCAAGCCCTTTGGCATCATGGAGTTCCTGAGCCGGGTGCGGGCAGCCCTCCGCCGGGCAGAGCCCGAGGCACGGCCCAATGTCTACAGCTTCCGGGAGATCCTGCTGGACAATGCCCGCCACAGCGTCACTGTCAGCGGCGCACCGGTGGAGCTGACTTACAAAGAATACAGCCTGCTCCGCCTGCTGCTGGAAAACACCAACCTTGTCGTCACCCGCGAGACCATTTGCAGGTGGTGTGGGTACTGACATCTCGGTGGAGAGCCGGACCGTGGATATGCACATCCGTACCCTGCGCAAAAAGCTGGGCGACGCCGGAAAGTACATCTGCACAGTACGGAAAGTGGGCTACAAGCTGACGGACAGCGAGGAGGAGCTCGAGCAATGAAACCACGCAGCATGGAAGAAAAAGTAAGTTATCTGCTGTTTCTGATGGGATTTGCGGGCTGGCGTGTACTGCTGCACTCTGCATCTTTGTGTTCCACAAGGCGTTCCGGGAGCAGGCCTGGACAGCCCTCGAGCGGGAAGCCGACCTTGTGGCTGCCGGCTGTGCGCAGGTGGACGGCCCCAGCCAGCTGGAAACTTATGTGGACGGCTCGCTGC
>ENA-OQBL01001040-OQBL01001040.1-human-gut-metagenome-genome-assembly--contig:-NODE-1040-length-11896-cov-4.703118_pt1 | contig 11896 bp, 15 predicted proteins | sample MGYA00242747_ERZ504553 | MGnify/ENA primary metagenome ERZ504553 (study PRJEB26092, sample SAMD00036240) | human gut metagenome | host: Homo sapiens | study: EMG produced TPA metagenomics assembly of...
GTCTGCGAATCCGATTGCACAGGTCTAAAAGCCTCAGCGTAGCCCGCTACGCCTGCGTTTTTATACCAGCACACTCGAATCCGCATCCTACGCGATTGGTATAGTTATTTACGAAACGATGTACTAGCTCTTATGATATCCTGCTATTTCATGGATATTATCATCCATTTCAGGATTTATAAAATATTCTGTTTTCCTCTATTCTATTTTTTCACTGTTTCATAATGGAAACTGTTCAGGAACTGTTTTGCCCTGTCAGTCTCCGGATTATCAAAGAACTGTTCCGGAGTGTTCTCTTCTACAATGTTTCCCTTATCCATAAAGATCACTCTGTCTGCTACGGAACGGGCAAATTCCATCTCATGAGTGACGATCAGCATGGTCATTCCTGTCTTTGCAAGTTCCAGTACTACCTGAAGTACTTCTCTTACCATCTCAGGATCAAGTGCTGCTGTAATCTCATCCAGAAGCATGATCTCCGGATGCATCAGCATGGCACGTACAATGGCAACTCGCTGTTTCTGACCACCGGAAAGCTGCCTTGGATAATTATCTTTCTTATCCAGAAGACCAACTCTGTCAAGAAGCTGCTCCGCTTCCTTTTTCACTTCTTCTTTATTTCTTTTCTGTACTTTCATTGGTGCCAGAAGAAGATTATTTAAAATTGTCATATTCGGGAAAAGATCATAGCTCTGGAAAACCATTCCTATCTTCTCTCTGACTTTGCTTATATTCATTTTTTTCTTTCTCATAGCTTACACCGTTAAGCTTCAGTACACCGGTGTCAATCTCTTCCAGGCGGTTGATACATCGCAGGAAGGTACTTTTTCCACATCCGGAAGGTCCTACGATCACCACCACTTCTCCCTTTTGCAGAGAGAAGGAAACATCATCCAGAATAGGAACATTGTTTACATATGATTTCTTTAAATGTTCTACTTCTAAAATCGGCTGTCCCATTCATTTATCCTCATTTCTCTATTAATCAGCAAACTTCTTTTCCAGTACTCTGGAGAGTCTGGAAAATGGAAAACATATGATAAAATACATAAAGAATACTGCACCATATACCCAGAGGGCCGCTGTCGGATTTGTATAACGTGATGCATCTATGATCTGTTTTCCAACTTTTAACACCTCTACTACTCCGATAAGAGCTACCAGTGATGTGGTCTTGATCATTCGGGTAAGAAGATTCACTGCGGATGGAAGAAGTCTTCTTATAGTCTGCGGAAGGATAATATAAAGATAGACCTGCCATTTGTTTAATCCAAGACCGTATCCGCTGTCATACTGGTGTTTAGGAATGGAGATCAGCGCACTTCGCACCAGATCACCCATTTCAGCAGTTCCCCAGAATGTAAATACAATGACCGCCGCTGTCTCACCGGAAAGATTCATCCCCAGATGCTTGGCCGCTCCGAAATATACCAGGAACAAAAGCACCAGCTGCGGCATGATTCTTACTATTTCAAGGTAAATGCGGCAGATAAACTTAATGATTTTATTTGGGATATTCATTACCATCCCAAGAAGAAATCCAAGGATTATGGAAAATACCATGGAAATCAGTGCAATTCTTATTGTTACCCACAAGCCCTGCCAGAGTCTTAATGAGTTGATTCCCTTAAAAAGAACCTCAATCCCCATATTCTGCATAGCGGACTCTCCTTTCTACAAATGAACAGATAAGTGAGATTGGTAAAAGTATGATCAGATATGCGATTACCAACATAAACAGGGCTTCATCTGTTTTGTAATAAATTCCGATCAGGTCTTTTGTCACAAACATCAGGTCTGCAAGTGCTACTGCACTGAATACGGAGGTTTCCTTAATAAGAAAGATCGCATTTGCACAGAATGCCGGAATAGAATTGGATACCGCCTGGGGCAGGATAATGTTTGTAAATACCTGACTCTTACTCATTCCAAGGCTTAATGCGGATTCCACCTGAATGGGTGGAACATTGTCCAGGCCGCTTCGGAAGGCTTCTGCCATATAACTGCCTCCGAGAAAGGTCAGTCCTGTGATCGCACACTGTTCTGAACTGAGGACAATCCCTATTTTCGGAAGACCGAAATACAGGAAAAACAACTGGATCAACAATGGTGTATTTCTGGACAGTTCAATGTAACATTCCACGATCTGACGAAGTACAGGAATCCTGAAATACTTAATCATGCTGCAGACAAGCCCAACCACAATGGCAAGCAGCACACCAATCACCGCCATGTGAAGTGTAAGCTTTGCTGCCTCAATATAAAGAGGTGTCTGCTCGCGGATAAACTCAAAATCCATGGTTACTTTATTCTCCTTCTATTATTATGATTTAGAGCATATTTGAAGAACGCTCTGGTGTGCCTGTGCCGCTTATTACTTTTCAATCCACTGCTATTTCGGTTAAAGCAGGTAGTTTACTTGATTTAGTTAAAGCGTTACATCTGCACATCTGTGAACTATCATAACATTTCAGACTTCATCCTGCAAGCTTTTCATAAATTGCATCTGCAAGTCTGCTATGTCCCAGTTCATCCAGATGCTCCTGATCGGCTTCTCCCGGTCGGGCAAATTCTGAAGCCGGAAGATAAGAAATATTTCTTCTTCTGGCGATTTTCTCATACACCCGGGGCAGATTCCATGATACTTCGATAGAATTCTTATCGAATTCCGGATCAAAATCCTCTTCCCAGATTCTCTCCCCAAGGTAGATTGGAGATACCAGTAATATTTTAGCATCCGGGTTTACAGTGTTGATCTGATCAAGGAGCTGTTCAATCCCCTGTCCGATCACTTCCGGGGTTGCGCTGTATACGCTTTTACAATCGTTCGTGCCAAGCATGAGAACGATAGTGTCTACTGGTCTGTGGCTCTCAAGGATTGCCGGAAGCATTTCTGTTCCTCTTCTTTCTGTACGAAATGGATCATCGAATACGGTGGTTCTTCCGCAGAGTCCTTCTTCGATTACTCTGTAGCCTTTTGTTCTTACTTTGTCATCCAGGATGCTGGTCCAGCGGGTACCCCATCCGTATCTCTGATTAGTAGTTCCCGGGATTAAACCGTATGTATTGGAATCACCGAAACATAAGATTTGTTTCATGTCTTGTCACCTTCTTATCTGATATTTTTAATGGGATTTTTGTTTTCCCTGTTTTCATATTTATTTGATAGGAATACTATACAATCTTTATTTTTGTTTGTCAAGCCCTTTTTTATTTTCTTTTGAAAAAATATATTTGTGTATGGTTAATTAAATATTAAGTATTAAAGGGGGGACGCCTGGAAAGAGTGCTTGTTTTCTGAGCGTCCCTTTATTAACACAAAAAGAGCAGCTACTACACCTGATATAAGATGTAATATCTGCTCTCCTTCGTGCGATATTCTGTTATGAATTATAACACTGTTATTTTCATTTATTCAATACCTGTTCTACCGCATTTTTCCGGTTGTATCTACGGAACAAAACGGATGTATGTCATTTCACCTGGAATTTCTTTCCAGGTCAATTCTGTTTTTTCCTCACACTTCTCAGAAAATAGCAAATCGACCACGCAATACTCATTCCTGCTGCAATTCCAAAAGCAAAAAGAAACGTATCCCGTCCATATTCCAATGCTCGAACAGTATTTCCTTCCACAATGCTGTTCATACAATAATAAAGAGTACTTCCGGGAATCAGAGGGATTACGGAAGTAACCAAAAAAAGATGTAGATGTTTCTTTACAGATTCTTGCAAGAATTTCTGCATACACATCTGTAACAAAGCCAGCCATCAGCGTCGGAAGAAAAACATTTCCCCAGAATTCTTTTCCCAGAAGGAATACCAGCCAGCTAAGGAAACCGCCAACTGCTGCCAAAGGCAAATATTTCTTTTTTATATGAAAAAGAATTCCAAATCCCACAGAGCCAATGGCTCCGGTAATTAATTGTATCATGATTGCTGCAGTCAAAGTCTAAACCTCCCAAATAAAATAATTGCTCCCATAAATCCAAGTGCCAGTGCCGCAGCAAGTAGTAAAGCAGCGATCAGACGGATGATTCCGGAGAGTGTATCGCCAATAAGTACATCCCGGATTGCATTTGTCGACATCAATCCCGGAATCAAAAGCATAATATCACCGATCATAATCTTATCCATGCGAAGGAATGGGTACAGCAAGGTTAATCCACAGATTGCACAGCCTGTAAGAAAAGACGCCACAAACTGAAAAGTCACTTCATTCATGCATACCGGACGAAGATATTGCTGTAATCCCCAGATCAGAACAGCCCCAAGCCCTGCTGCAACAGCATCCGGAATACTTCCACCATTAAAAAAAAGCAAAACTGCATGCAGCCAGAAGGCTTCCAAGAAGTTTCCATAGCGGTTTTGTTTTATTTATATTAATTTTATCAAATTCCTTCCGAAGCTCTGCTGCCGGAACAGGATGATTACAGAAACGACGGCTCAGGTCATTCAACTGCTCCAGTTTGGTAAAATCATTTCCTCCGCACTCCCTGATCCGTCGGGTCTGTGTCCGCGCTCCTTCTCCCGGAAATTCCATGGTAATAACGATACTGGATGTGATCACAAAAACATTCATCTGCGCAGCACCACAGGCATAACCCATTCGGTTCAGCGTATCCTCCACCCGAAAAATCTCTGCACCGCTGTTTAACAATGCGTCACCCATATCAAGAAAAATGTGTAAAAAATCTTTGGACGTCTGCATAGGAATACTCCTTTAATTTTATAGAAAAGAGTCCGGCATAATATACGCCAGCATCTCATTTCTGCACTTTTGTATTCTGATGATAGCTTATAGCAATTCCATAAATTACTGCAAACAATCCAGTCCATCATAGCGTGAAGTCCTGCGTCAGATATCTTTGCCGTGCGTCAGCACGCCTGCAGGTATCTTCCTTGTCCTTCGCACTCTGCTGAACTGTCTTGATTGCATTATTTTATGGAATTGCTATAAGTATAAAGCTTAACTGCCGCTAATACAACTTCTATTTTTCTAGTGCTTTCATAAAATATTAGTCCTGAATTTTATATTTTTTATATTTCGCAGGTGTGGTCCCTGTGTATTTTCTGAAAATTTTTATAAAATAGCTCTGTGTGGAAAAGCAGAGATATTCACTGATCTGTGCTGCTGTATAATCTGAATAGGTCAGCATATTACAGGCAGCTTCTATCCGTTCTTTCTGAATATAGTCGACAAAAAGCATTCCTGTTTCTTTTTTAAACGATCTGGAAAGATAACTGGCACTAATCCCTGCTGCCTCTGCAGTTTCTTTCAGTGTGATAGAAGCATGCAGATGAAGATGAATATATTTTACTGCCGCTTCAATTTCTCTGCTGTAATGTCTCATTCCGGACTTTTGCACTTCCTGGGCAAATCTCAGGGCTGCTTTTTGTAATAACTTTTCTATAGAAGATTTACTGGTGCACTCTTCTACTGTCTGAATATAACCGTCGCTTAATGCATAAGCAGTTTCTTCAGGTACGCCACCTTCAATCGCAGCTCTGGTAAACAGCGTAATTCCTGCGATAAACATATTTTTACTGTTTCGCAGTTCATTTCTGGACAAGATTCCAGGAGTTCCATCCGGTGTGATCTGAAAAACGGACTGTATTCTGTCTGTCTGACCATTCCTGATAGCATCATACTGCCGACGCTCACTTGCATAAGATTCATGTTTCTGTAAATTCTCACGTCTCTCAAATAGAGTATTCCTGCTTCGGTTCTCTGCGATCTGTTGTTCTTTTTCGTTATATTTCTTATTTTTCTCCTGCATCTTTATTCCTCTCACATATACAGCAATATTTTGTTATTTATAGCAATATTTTACTATATTTTATCATTTACAGGTGATATAGTCCAGATAAAGGCAACACAAACAATCTGTTCAACATATATTCAACTTATGGAGGAATTTATTATGAATCGTGATTTAAAAAAAATCATCAGCCAGATGACTCTGGAAGAAAAAGCAGGTATGTGCTCAGGTCTTGATTTCTGGCATCTGAAGAGCGTGGAAAGACTTGGAATCCCGGAGGTAATGGTAAGCGATGGTCCTCACGGGCTTCGTAAGCAGGATGACAAGGGCGATCATCTTGGAATGAACGACAGTATCAAAGCTGTCTGCTTCCCTCCTGCTGCTTTAAGTGCCTGCTCTTTTGACCGCAACTTAATGGAATCCATGGGCGAGACTATTGGCAGAGAAGCTCAGGCAAATGACGTATCTGTTGTTTTAGGACCTGCTGTCAATATTAAACGTTCTCCGCTCTGCGGAAGAAACTTCGAATACTATTCAGAAGATCCATACCTTGCAGGTGAAATTGCTGCTGCATTTATCAATGGTGTGCAGTCCCAGCATGTAGGAACTTCCATCAAACATTTTGCAGCTAACAATCAGGAATATCACCGCATGAGCAATTCTTCTGAAGCAGATGAAAGAACACTCCGCGAAATTTATTTTCCTGCATTTGAAACTGCAGTAAAAAAGGCTCAGCCATATACCTTTATGTGCTCCTACAATCAGATTAACGGTACTTTTGCTTCCGAGAATAAATGGCTTCTTACCGATGTTCTCCGCAATGACTGGGGATTTGAAGGATATGTTATGTCTGACTGGGGTGCTGTCAATGACCGTGTGAAAGGTCTGGAATCCGGCCTGGAACTGGAGATGCCAGGTTCCAACGGAACAAACGATGCTCTGATCATTGAAGCTGTAAAGAACGGAGCCCTGAAAGAAGAAGTTCTGGATCAGGCTGTAGAACGTATCCTGAATATTATTTACAAATATGCCGACCACCGCACACCACAGGAATTTACTATGGAAAAAACGACCATGAAGAGGCACGCCGTATTGCAGAAGAATCTATGGTTCTTCTGCAAAACACAGACCAGATTCTGCCTCTGAAAGCCTCTGAAAAACGTAGCTTTTGTAGGTGGTTTTGCCAAAAAAACCTCGTTTCCAGGGCGGCGGAAGTTCTCATATTAACTGTTTTAAAATTACCAATGCACTGGAAGCTGTTCCTGCTGATGCACAGGTTACTTACGCAGAAGGATTTCCTGCTGATAAAGATTTATATGATGAAAAGCTGGCTGCTGAAGCAGTTCAGGCCGCAAAAAATCTGCTGATAAGGTTGTGATCTTCGCCGGACTTCCGGATAGTTTTGAGTCTGAAGGATATGACCGTTCTCATATGAGACTGCCTGAATGCCAGAACCGTCTTATTGGTGAGATCCTTGAAGTTCAGCCAAATACTGTGGTCGTTCTTCACAATGGTTCTCCTGTGGAAATGCCATGGATCAATGATGTGAAAGGTATTCTGGAAGCTTACCTTGGCGGACAGGCAGGTGGTGCTGCTGTTGCAAATATCCTCTATGGTATTGTGAATCCAAGCGGTAAACTGGCTGAAACAATCCCGGTGAAACTGGCTGACAATCCATCCTACCTGAACTTCGGCGGTGGCGATAAAGTGGAATATCGTGAAGGTGTGTTTGTAGGATATCGTTATTATGATACCAAGCAGATGGAAGTTGCCTATCCATTTGGATACGGACTTTCCTATACTACATTTACATACAGCAATCTGCAGATTTCAAACACAACTCCGACAGAAAAAGATACCATCTCTATTTCTGTAGATGTGACAAATACAGGCAGCGTTGCAGGAAAAGAAGTTGTCCAGCTCTATGTCAAAGATATGACTTCCTCTGCAATCCGTCCCGAAAAAGAACTGAAAGGCTTTGAGAAAGTTCAACTTACTTCTGGTGAAACCAAAACAGTTACCATGAAACTGGATAAGCGCAGCTTTGCATGGTACAATACTGAATTACATGACTGGTATGCAGCAAGCGGCAAATATGAGATCCTGGTCGGTGCATCTTCCAGAGATATCCGTCTCTCTGAAACCATCAAACTCTCTAGCAGCCAGGTGATTCCGATGCATGTTCACATGAATACCACACTTGGAGAACTGCTCCGCTATCCTAAAACAAAAGAAACTGCAAAAGAGTTAACATCTAAATATCTCTCTGCAATGAACGGCGGAAGCGAAACTGCTTCTGAATCTGCTGCAGAAGCCATCTCCGAGGAAATGGTAGAAGCAATGACTGATTCCATGCCGCTTCGTTCTCTGTGCAGCTTTGGCGGATTCTCACGTGCTGAAATCCAGGAGATCATTGATAAACTGCAGGCATTATGTTAATAACCTTAAAGTATTTACTCTGCTATTTATCTTATTTCATGTGGAATATTACTTTAGAATAATTTTGCATGATATATTACTCCATATAAGTAAAAGCTACTGCATATACATCCGGAAAAATATTCCAGATTGTGCAGTAGCTTTTTTATTAATATGTATATCCTTTACTTTAATTATGGTGAATCTCAAAGATTATTGTATTTGTCAAATAGCTATTCCTTGTATATTTTATATTATCTTGCACTCTGTTAACTGCACCTTTATTTTTCTCTTGTCAGAATTTTTTTATAAGTAAGATCCATGCCAAAATGCCCCCAGTGGAGCTGTTGATAATAATTGCCATAACAGCTACGGAAAGTACAATTTTTCCGCACGGCAATCCTGCTGCAAAGGGAACAGAGCCAATTGCTGCCTGTACCGTTGCTTTCGGAAGGTATGCAATAACACAAAAAGCCCTTTCTTTTGCAGATAGATTTGTTTTCACTGTGCAGAGCAGTACGCCGAAAGACCGGAAGATCAGTGCAACGAAAATCATAGCAACTGCGGCAAGTCCGGCTTCCAGTGTATAGCGGATATCCACAGCAGCACCCACCAGAACGAAAAGAATCACTTCCGCAGCCAGCCTTCAATCGCAATCAGGAGAAAAGAACATCCCAGAACAATGATTACTTTCATACTGTTTCTGACATAATGTTTCTTCGCATATGCAGTCTCAAAAAACAGATACAGCAGATAGCCCACACTCGCTCCAAGAATAATTCCCAGAATAATGGAAACCGGAATATTAGCAAATGCTTTGATATCCGCGGTTATTACAACACCGTTCTTTTTTATACCTACCAGCCAAACGCATCCCGAATCAATGCCCCAGTTTCTCCATCTATGTAAAATAATTCCTGTTCGTCCGGAGAATCTTTCCACTGGTAAGGGCAGCGGAAACTCCAGACAGGCCTGTAAACGATTCCCTCTGCAGTTTCATCAATATAATATTCCAGACAGATTTTTGTAACTGGAATCGTGGTTGATTCCGTTTCCCCTGTATCATTCTGTTCTGTAAAAAAAACCGATTTTCCCGTCTTTTACATATTGTTCCACTGATTTTAGAATTTCTTCCATAGGAAGCATAGTAACTGATTCTTCCTCTTTCACTTGAAGTGGAATCGGCATATTAAAATAGCAATCTTCAAGTTCAGGGCCAAAACCTGTATTTCCCCGATAATAATGCTGGGAAAGTCCACCCACCAATACTCCATTCAGCAGAATTTCCGTGTCGTAATAATCATATCCTACTTCCATGTCGCTGATTGATTTTCTTACAGAAGTTCCAGTTAAATTAGCTCTGGAAAGCAGCTGATTTATAATATTTAATTCCTCATCTTCCGTACTTTTTCCTAAAGATCCCAGGTCTTTTTCACTTAATCCATCACACTGTATCATTCCGTCTGAAACGAATAACTGCAGTCCTTTTTCTTTATTTTCCCAGACCATTTCATCTGTCACAGATTTTTCCCAGCCATCTTTCCCACCAAACCAGGAGCGGATTTCTTCCTCTGATACGTTACATTTTTCCAGGATTCCTTTCGAAACATCGGAGGTACTTCCGATAATATCGGCCTCTATCGTAAGCGTTCCTGATTTTCCCGGCAAAGAAGCTGTTACATGACTTTCCTTTACCTGTAACACTGTTGTTTCTGAATCATATTTCTCATTTACTTCCGTAGAATCTAAAGAACTTTCTGAACTTGTTGTTTCCTGTGTATTCTCATCCAAGGAATCCGAAGTGGGTTCTACTCCAGTATCTTCAGCTAGCAGCTTTCCTTCTTTCCTGTATTTTTCTATGATATCCCGTACTTCATTATTTAATGGAAGGGTTAACGTAAGAGTCTGAGGCGTATATCCTCTGTAAACATCCTCCGCAGGCAGTGCATAAGAGAGCATTCCTTCTGAATCTGTAAAAGAACCAGTTTTAAAAATTTTTTCGTAAACTTTATAATCTTTCCAGGTGTAATAAATCTTACCGTTATAATCCGGATATGCCTGAATGGTCATGGAAAGCTCTACCTTGGAATCTTCTTTTAATATTTTTTCTGTCAATGCATCATCATACAGGGTAATATGCCCATAATAGAGATTTTCCCCGTCTATCTTATTCAAAGATGCAAGTGCATCTTCTCCATTCACTGTCGCATGGTCCCTGCAACTGATCATATAGTTCCTCGCCTCGTTTGAAGGTTCGCCCAGAAAGCTTAAACTACTGCCATCAAAATAAGCTTCTGTAATAGAAAGCATAGACTGTCTCCAATCCATCTCCTCAGGAGTTATATGATAAGAAGTCATATCTTCTACATTTTCTGCATTTGAATCAGGTTCTGTAACAATCATTTGGGCAGTTTCCTGTCCAGTAACACCCTGCTGCTCCAGTTCTTTATGAAGCCATCCAAGTTTTGTTGCAAGTACACCGGTGCTAATGCCTAATACAGCAGCCACCGGAAGAAGAATCCGAATTATTTTTTTGCTTATTCCCTGAACTTTTCTTTCTTCTTTCATCTGGTTTTATGACTAAATTATTCGTGTTACCAATTCTCTCATCTGGAGAATCTAAAATTCCCTTCAGAACATCTTCCATAGCTTTATCAATATTATCGGGTATCTCAGTTTCTTCTTTTAAAATTTTTCTGATTTCTTTTTCATTCATATCCATCACCTCCTGATCACCCTTTTTAATTTTGCTCTTGCCCTGGAAAGTTTAGTTGATACGGTATTGCTGTTCATTTCAAGAAGAACACCTATTTCCTTTACAGAAAATTCATCAAAATTAATAGAGTTCTACAATTTTCCTACTTTCTTCATCAAGACATAAAAGCAATTGCTTCCATTCACAAAGATCCAGGTCTTCACAATGTATACCTTCTTCAAAATTTTCCAGTTCTGTGTCACGGTTCTTTTGACGGAGAATGTCTTTACATTCGTTTATCAGAATCCGAATCAGCCAAGTCTTAAAATATTTCACTTCTCTCAGCCCCTGTATATTTTCATAACAGGACAGGATTGCATTTTGCAGTGCATCTGCAATGTCTTGCTCGTTCCGAAGATAAACCCAGGCAGCTTTATACATGCTCTGCTTATTTATCCGGATCAGCTGAACGAACGCTTCTTTATCTCCAATTTTTAGCAGCTGTTACCAAAGCCTCCATTTTATTCCCCCTTTTTGTTTTTATAACTATTAGACTTAAAATATGGGAATTTGCTTTCAAAAACTTTTTTATTTTTTACAAAACAAGACACAGGCAATCGAAACTTGACTGTCTGTGTCCTTTTTATATCTGACTATCATTCTTAAATGTTATTTTGTACAGCAGTTCAACCCTTTCGTTTACATCTGCCTTCCCTGATATTGCACTGTCAATACAAATACATTTTTTCTTGTTTTCATCAACTTTAAAAATAGCAATATAATTGTCAATGATCAGCTGTTTATATTCTTTTCCGGCATAGCGGCCTACCAGACGGTCCTGGTGCGATTTTGGAAACAGTTCCAGCTTTTTTATTGCCTGCCAAATCCGATCCGTCTGTTCTTTTGCAGTTTCAGGTGACAATTTTTCAAGTGCAATATAAGCATAAATATCATGAATATCCCGGTACGCTCTTGGATACAGCATTATCTCATATTTATCCATAATATTTCTTGTTGAGCTG
>ENA-OQBL01001041-OQBL01001041.1-human-gut-metagenome-genome-assembly--contig:-NODE-1041-length-11891-cov-4.101751_pt1 | contig 11891 bp, 8 predicted proteins | sample MGYA00242747_ERZ504553 | MGnify/ENA primary metagenome ERZ504553 (study PRJEB26092, sample SAMD00036240) | human gut metagenome | host: Homo sapiens | study: EMG produced TPA metagenomics assembly of...
AATGTGCCAGTAGCTGTATGCCGAAGGTGGAGTCGGCACTTTTCTGCTTGGGTGGTTGGGTTTGATTGGTGAGGGCGTCATGCAAATATTTCATGCTTTTGCCCTCGCCGGTGAAGGTCAGGTACAGCCGATCTCCGTGGAGCGAGGCTTCCACTTGGGTAGGTTGGGCTCCGGTTTCTTTGGTTATCCGCAGGAAACAGTAGTAGAGGATGCTGTAGAGCGCATTCTCGTAGACCGGAAAGGTGAGACTGGAAGGGGTGGAGAGGCGGATGCCGGTGGTTGCGATCACTTGCTTGTCTAGGGTGTGCAGCACACGTTCCAGAGTTTCCTTCACGTTGACCTCGGCCGTCACGATGAAGCGGTTGGGGAAGAAGAGGTGGAATTCTTCACCCCGCAGCGTATCGGGATGCAGGAGGGCGGTCATGAGGGTTTCGCGCATGGTTTCTACGGTTTCACGCTGCTCGGCAGGCGTGAGGTTGTCGGCACGGAGGCGGTCGCAAGCCTGGTAGAGCAGTGTAAGGCGGTCCAGCATGCTGCGGCTGTAGTCCGCCATGTTGGTGGCATCCGGTTCATCGGGGCGCTGGAAGCGTGTGGTAAGGCGGCGGTACGACCGTTTGCGGTGGAATGCGTAGCCGGATATCCCTGCCACGAGCAGGAACAGCAATACATATACTGCACAAGCTGTCTTGCTCAGGTACCAGGGCGGCAGGATGCGGATGGGCAGCGAATAGTATTTGAATTCATTGTCGAAGACGTCCTTCTTATATTTTATATGGAGGATATAGTTACCTGTGGGTATGTGTGTGTAGAACGTTTCGTTGGCATTGCTGAAGGGCGACCATTCCCGGTCGTATCCTTCCAGCCGGTAGGAGTATTCGATGTCGTTGGCCGAGAGGAAGTCGGGTACGGCAAAGGTCAGCGAGAAGGAGTTTTCGCCGGCCGGCAGTTGCAGGGCCTTTCCGTTGTCGGTATAATAGTCGGACAACGCCACTTGGCGGCGTCCCAGGCTGAGCTTGCGCAGCAGTAGGTCGGGGTAGCGGTCGGGCGTGCTTTTGTCTTTCTCCTTCTTCAGATAGAGCAGTCCGTCGATGCCACCGAAGAAGAGCCGTCCGGAGTAGGGGCAACGGTAGTAGGCATCGTCGCTGAACTCGCCTACCTGCATGCCCGAGTTGTAATAGTAGGTGTGAAACGATTGGTTTTCCGGATTGTACTTCACCAGTCCCCGGTTGGTGGAGAGCCAAAGGAAGCCGTGGTTGTTCTCCAGTATGCCGTGAATCATGTCGTTCAGCATGCCTTGGCTGCGGTCTATGCAGCGTGGGGTGGCGTGCGTGGTGGGGCGGGCAGGATGATGAATCCCGAGGTGCTGCCCACGTAGAGGTTGCCCAGGCTGTCGGCGTGTAGGCTCAGTATATCGTCTGTCGGTTTGTGGAGCAGGGACTTCAGGGAGATGACGGTATACTCGTCCGTTGTCTTGTTGAACTTTACGATGCCCTGGCCCCGGCTTCCTAGCCATAGGAGCGAGTCGCCTCCGGCTGTCATGGGGAAGAACATGGTAATTTCTTTCTGTTCGTGGAAGAATTCGTAGGGCACGACCCGTTTGGTGCGGAACAGCTTCCCGTCTCCTTCGAACGTGATTTTGCGGAAACCGCTGCCCGAGGTGGATATGTAGAGCGTGCTGTCGTTCTCCTCGTGCAGGTCGTGCACCTCGACGGTAGTATCGGAGAGATGGCCTTCCACTTGCTGCAGGGTGTGGTCGTCGTAAGAGTAGAAGTAGAGCCCCGGCGTGCCCGTGCCCAGCCAGAAACCGTTGTAATAGCGACTCTGTTTCAGTATGTAGACGTGGAATTCCCGTTCCCACTTCCGGTAGTCGGTGGCCTTCTGCCGGCCTTCGGGGGCAATCACTTCCGTTTTCTCGGGCTTGATGCCCTCGTCGTAGCGCGATATGTGCAGTAGTCCGTCGCCCTTGGTGCCGAACCAGAGGTCGCCCTGCGTGTCGGTCATGATGGAGCGCACCTGTCGGTTGAGGTTGGGTGAAAGGCTGCCGAGCAGCAAGTTGGTGGCAATGTCCTGCTTGCGCGAGTACATCAGTGCCCCTTGTCCATCGGTGCCCACCCAGAGGATGCCTTGCTGCGGGTCGTGGAAGATGTCGTAGATGCGCACGTTGCGCTCTATCATCTCTATCTCAAACTTGTGGGAGGTGCAGAGGCGTATCAGCCCATGTGTGCGGAAGGCGATGATGATGTCCTCGTGGAAGGGTACGATGCCCTCTATGTCGTCTCCATACGCCAGCAGTGAGGCGAGGTTGCGGATGTAGATTTTCGTCTTGCGCGAGAGGTCATAGAGGTAGAGGTCATGGTCCGAGTCGATAAAGCAGAAACAGTTGTTCTGGTAGAAGATGTGTCGGATGGCTTTGGGATGGAAGGCGCTCGTCACAGCGGTTGGTTTCACGGAGAGCGAGTCCTTCTCGAAGTTGTCGATGGACACTTGTATCAGCGTGCCCGTATCTTGTGGGAAGAGCCAGAAGATACCGTTGGGGGTGACGAACGAGCGGCGGTCCATGTCCTCGGTCGATACGGTAGGTGCTTGCAGTTTGACGAACCGTTCAAGGCGCGGGTTGTAGAAGTAGAGTGTATCTTGTGCAATGATCCATGTGTCTCCGTGCTGGTTGGAGTGCAAATAGTAGTCCTTGAACTCGTAGCTGCCCACTACCTTGCGGGCTGTCGGCGACAGACGGTTCACGCCCAGGTGTGTGCTGATCCAGAGGCATCCGTTGTCTGCCTGGTTGATGGCGTGGATGATGTTGTTGTTCAGTGTCTTTTCGGGCGAGAACTCAGAGCGGAAGATTTCCATGTTTTGTCCGTCATAGCAGTTCACCCCATCGTAGGTACCCAGCCACATCAGTCCTGCTGAGTCTTGGTAGAAACAGAATACGGCGCTGTGTGACAATCCTTGCTGATGGTCTATCCTGCTGAGGAAATAAGTATTGTCCGGAACAGTGTTGCCGGCTGGAGACGGCACTGCCTGAAGGAGCAGGACAATTATTAGTAGGAAGTATTTTTTCATATATATTAGTAGTATTCTTTTGGCGTTTAAAATACAAATGTAGAAAATTCTTCTTTTGGAGTCAAATAATCTTCCTGTTTGTTTGCTTTTTGTTCATGAGGCGGTTTCTGCGGGCGTGGCTGTTTCGGTGGGGGAGGGAGGGCAACCCGAAAGAGGTTAATTCACGTTAAAGTGAAAACTTCAATCCTTTGGCTTTCAATAACGGTTACATGGAGGTAACAGACTGAGTTCTAAGTGCCTTATTGTGTGACATGTGGCAGTCGCCTAACTTTGCGGCTGTAAATCAAAACATATAGGAGAAATCATTATGAAGAACTATCAGAAGGTAAATGTGCCCGCAGGCGAGGCACGTGTCGAGCTGCACGATTCATTGAATCTGACCGGTGCGGAAGTATCCATCAGTAATCTGCCGGCAGGCGGAGGAGTGCCCTTTGTGCATTCGCACAAGCAGAATGAAGAAATTTATGCCGTCCTTTCCGGACGTGGCACCATGGTGATTGACGGAGAAACCGTAGAGTTGCAGGCTGGTGACTGGCTTCGTGTGGCTCCGGCAGGAGAACGTCAGTTGTCTGCCGCTGCGGACAGTGCCATCAGTGTGATTTGTATTCAGGTGAAAGCCGGTTCGCTAGAGGGATTTACGATGGCGGACGGTGTGGTGAAGTAAGGGAGGCTCTCTCTGTCTTTGCATAGGATATTTACAGTGTTATACAGGCAATGCGGGTTTCTTGTTTCTTCGGCACCGGGGAAGGTAGAGCTTCCCGGTGTCGGAGAAATTGCCTTGAGTACATTGCTTAAGATTTCGTAAGATGGTATGAAGAAAGAACCGCTTCCGTGCAAACAGCGATATCCGTATCATTGCATCCGGTGCCACGCGTTCGGATGGTCTTGTGCTGAAGGATGTAGACCGTATTAACGGGAGTGATGGCAGTGACGGTTCCGATGGTGGCGGCGACCAGGGTGAGAACCCTTTGGGATAGTAGTCTGTAGGGCTGAAAAAGTTCCGATGATATAGAGACTGTAGGTCTCCTTTCCGTACTATGTGCGGGGGGGAGACCACGGCTCTTTCATTTAAGGGAGTTAGAGGAGTTAAAGCCAATACTTCTGTGACTACATAGACAAGAGTATCGGCTTTAACTCCTTTACTTCTAACGGAGCGGAGCGAAGTGATAACCCCTATAACTCCCTTAAATGAGAAAGCCGTGGAGGGAGGCCTTGTCTTTAGGTAATGTTCTCTCCAAAAATAACCGGATTGCCTTTCTTGAACAAACAATTATAAATATCTTTGGAGCATTATTCACTCATTAAACTAACAGAAAACACCATGAAAGTCACAAACAAATCAACAGTGAGAGTAGGCGCGGCAGGAGTCGCAGTCATTGGAATTATAGTATTGTTCTTGGTCATGTTTGCCGTGGAGCGTATTGATTCGGGACAGACGGGCATCATCGTCAATCTGGCCGGTAGTGAGCGTGGAGTAGATGATGCCAAGGTGGAAACCGGATGGGTGGTTTACAACCGTTTTGCCAAGCAGCTATTCGAATATCCTGCATTTGCGCAGATTGTAGACTACGAACCTTTCGACATTCAGGACAAGAAGGGAACCATCTTCAAGACAGACCCTACTATAGAATACTTCATTGAGCGGGAGGATGCCAAAGTAGTTTTTCTACGCTATCGCAAGACTACCGAAGAATTGGAACAGAGTGTTATCCTGACGGAAGTGAAGAACGCTTATAAGGACGTGGCAGGACTCTATGAGACGGATTCGCTCATCAACAACCGTCCGGCTTTCGAGAAGGAGGTGGAGGCATTACTGAAGGAGCGTCTCAGTACCCGTGGCTTTACGTTTACCAACATACAGTCGTCCGTGAAACCCAACGATGTACTGCAAGCTGCCATTGACGAAAAGAATACTGCTGTGCAGAATGCCTTGAAGGTGGAGAATGAAAAGAAAGCCGCTATAGCCGAGGCGGAAAAGGTAGTAGCTGCCGCCAAGGGTAAGGCAGATGCCAACCGTATCCTTCAACAAAGCATCACGCCGGAATTGATTCAACTAAAGGCTGTGGAGAAATGGGACGGGAAATTGCCGTTGTCTACCGGTGGAAATACGTTGCCATTCCTGAAGTTGCAATGACAATCTCTATGAGACCCCATTGGCAACTTGATTCTTTTGGGGAGGTACTGATTGTGTGCGCGGATAATCACAAATAAATCAAGCGGTAAGCCATCTATCTCTCTATTTGCTAAGATTTATTCGTCCGATACTTGTTGAATTATCGTCCGACAGCCGTTGAATTATCGTCCGACAATTGTCGGACGATAATTCAACGGCTGTCGGACGAATAAGTTTTAGTAAGCAAGAATTTAAAATGCAGTATTGCAGGAATTGTTGCTTAAATAGGGAATGTAGTAAATGGGAGACAACTGTTGCTCATCCTTGTTGGGATCGCATGAACAAGGTTTTCAAGAAGATAAAGGGCGTTTCGCCGAGTGAATATGTACTTTTGTAAGGGAAAAGGGGAAAGATACGAAAGGTATGGGCATAAAAAAAGGAGTACCGCTGTACTCCAACCTTTGTTAACCTTAAATCTAATACTATGAAAAACACATTGCAAAGGTACGAACTTTTTGCTTATCTCCAAATAAAGCAAATAAAAAAGACTGTTTTATAACATGTTTTAGGAAAATGCGTCTCTTTGTTAAGGCTTGCTAAGGTTTTGAAGCCTCTCCGTGGCTGTTTTCTAAAAAAGAATTATCTTTGTCACATTAAGTTTTGGGTCTTACTTGACGATTTCCTGCTCTCTTGGCTCAAAGCTTTGGAAATTAAAAATTAAAGACTTGTATGCACGAAGATATTGTCCTTACCCCGATGATGAAGCAGTTCCTCGACTTGAAGGCAAAGCATCCCGATGCTGTCATGCTGTTTCGTTGTGGTGACTTCTATGAAACCTATTCCACCGATGCCGTCGTTGCGTCCGAAATCCTCGGTATTACCTTGACCAAACGTGCCAATGGCAAGGGGAAAACCATCGAAATGGCGGGTTTCCCGCATCATGCGCTCGACACCTATCTGCCCAAGCTGATACGTGCCGGCAAGCGTGTGGCCATCTGCGACCAGTTGGAGGACCCGAAGCTGACGAAGAAACTGGTGAAGCGCGGCATCACGGAGCTGGTGACGCCGGGAGTTTCCATCAACGACAATGTGCTGAACTACCGGGAGAACAACTTCCTGGCTGCCGTGCATTTCGGTAAGGGTGCCTGCGGTGTGGCTTTCCTGGACATATCTACGGGCGAATTTCTGACGGCGGAAGGACCTTTCGACTATGTGGACAAGCTGCTGAACAACTTTGCCCCCAAAGAGGTGCTTTTCGAGCGTGGCAAGCGGCTGATGTTCGAAGGAAACTTCGCAGCAAGTTCTTCACCTTCGAGTTGGACGACTGGGTGTTTACCGAGACATCTGCCCGCGAAAAGCTGCTGAAGCATTTCGAGGTGAAGAACTTGAAAGGCTTCGGTGTGGAGCATCTCAAGAACGGTATCATCGCTTCGGGAGCCATCCTGCAATACCTCATCATGACGCAGCATACGCAGATAGGGCATGTCACTTCGCTGGCACGCATCGAGGAGGATAAGTATGTCCGCCTGGATAAGTTCACGGTGCGCAGCCTGGAGTTGATGGGGTCGATGAACGACGGTGGCAGTAGTCTGCTGAATGTGATAGACAAGACCATCAGCCCGATGGGTGCCCGCCTGCTGAAACGCTGGCTGGTATTCCCGTTGAAGGACGTGCAGCCGATTAACGAGCGGCTGAATGTGGTGGAATACTTTTTCCGCCAGCCTGATTTCAAAGAGTTGATAGAAGAGCAGTTGCATTTGATTGGCGACTTGGAACGCATCATCTCCAAAGTGGCGGTAGGGCGTGTCTCTCCGCGTGAGGTGGTGGCGCTGAAGGTGGCTTTGCAGGCGATAGAACCCATCAAGGCGGCTTGCATGGATGCCGATAATGCCAGCTTGAACCATATAGGCGAGCAGTTGAATATCTGCCAGTTTATCCGCGACCGCATTGACCGGGAGATAGACAATGACCCGCCGTTATTGATTAATAAGGGAGGTGTCATCAAATCCGGTGTCAGTGCCGAGCTGGACGAGTTGCGCCGGATTGCCTACTCCGGCAAGGATTATCTGTTGCAGATACAGCAGCGCGAGAGCGAACTGACAGAGATTCCCAGCTTGAAGATAGGCTACAACAATGTCTTCGGCTACTACATTGAGGTGCGCAACACGCATAAGGACAAGGTGCCGGCAGAGTGGATACGCAAAACAGACCCTTGCCAATGCCGAGCGCTATATTACCCAGGAATTGAAGGAGTACGAGGAGAAGATTCTCGGCGCGGAGGACAAGATACTGGTACTGGAAAACACAACTCTATGCAGAGCTGGTACAATCTTTGAGCGAGTTCATTCCTGCCATTCAAATCAATGCGAACCAGATAGCACGGTTGGACTGCCTGCTCTCCTTTGCCACAGCGGCGCGCGAGAACAACTATATACGCCCCGTCATTGCCGACGACGACGTGCTGGAAATCCATCAGGGACGGCATCCGGTCATTGAGAAGCAGCTCCCCATCGGCGAGAAGTATATTGCCAACGATGTGATGCTGGACAGCCAGACGCAGCAGATTATCATCATTACGGGTCCCAACATGGCGGGTAAGTCCGCTTTGCTGAGGCAGACGGCGCTGATTACGCTGCTGGCTCGAAATCGGCAGTTTCGTGCCTGCGGAGAGTGCCCATATCGGATTTGGTGGATAAGATATTCACCCGTGTGGGTGCCAGCGATAATATTTCCGTGGGCGAGTCTACCTTTATGGTGGAGATGAACGAGGCGGCGGATATCTTGAACAACCTTTCTCCCCGCAGCCTGGTGCTGTTCGACGAGCTGGGACGCGGTACTTCTACGTACGACGGTATTTCCATCGCCTGGGCGATTGTGGAGCATATCCATGAGCATCCAAAGGCGAAGGCACGCACCTTGTTTGCCACGCACTACCATGAGTTGAACGAGATGGAGAAAAGCTTCAAGCGTATTAAGAACTACAACGTTTCGGTGAAGGAGATAGATAACAAAGTCATCTTCCTGCGCAAATTGGAGCGCGGTGGCAGCGAACACTCCTTCGGTATTCATGTAGCCAAAATGGCGGGTATGCCCAAAAGCATCGTGAAGCGTGCCAATGACATTCTGAAACAACTGGAAACAGACAACCGCCAGCAGGGGATTTCCAGCAAACCGATGGTGGAAGTGGGAGAGACACGCGGTGGTATGCAGCTCAGCTTCTTTCAGCTCGACGACCCGGTGCTGTGCCAGATACGCGATGAGATACTGAATCTGGATGTGAATAACTTGACGCCGCTGGAGGCGCTGAACAAGCTGAATGATATTAAGCGGATAGTGAAGGGAAAGTGAGTTTTTACTTATAGGAGAAAACGTGGAATTTCAGGACTTGTACAAGTTTTTGCACAAGCCCTGAAACTCCATGGTTAATAGTTTTTCCTCTAAAATTATTCTTCCAAGATTATCTCTAATTCTGCTATGGCAGCTTTCTTTCCTTTGTCATGGGCCGATAATCCCAATAGTTTCACATAACGTGCCCGGCAAGGAGTAAATTCTATAGTTTGCGTTGCTGTACCTATATGGAAGGTGCCATAGATAATGGGCTGCCCCCAATTTTTTTCCATCTTTGCTTGCATATACTTCATAGGAAGCTATCCGTCCTTCTTCGCTATCTTGTCGCGGAGTGTAGCGGATACCCTTTATAGTGGCCTCTTTGGATAGGGAAAGATGTATCTCATGAGGGTAGGGAGCTATGTAGAATTGGTTGTGTACCGTGTGCCAATAGGTGTTTATGTTACCGTCTGCCGCCAGCTTCATGCTGTTGTCTGCATCGCTGTCTACGGAGACCACTATTTGTCTCTGGGATGCTCCGCTGATGTTTTTCAGGATGCTCACATTCAGTTCGGCTGCCGAAGCCCATTTCCTGCCGTGCATTTCGGACAAGGGAACGAATTTGAAGTAACGGGCAGTGACGGGTGTTTCCAATGTTATGGTTTGGGCAGACGTCAGATTGGAGAATGTACCTTTGACGGTGCTTTCCCAATTTTTTCCGTCTTTGCTGAAGCTTAGCTCGTAGTCTTTGACGTGTCCGTTATCATTGGAATGTCGTGCTGTGTAGATGAATTTGTCCACTACCAGTAGGGAAGCCATGTCTACCACAATGCTGTGTGGAAACTCTGGAATGGGTTCGTGCCAACGGGTGTGCCAATACGTGGAAGGGTCTCCATCGATGGCGTTTTGCGCCTCTTCTCCTTGGCTGTCGCTGCTGGAGGAGACCACCTTCCATGCCGAGTGGTCTACGAATATGGGTAGTTCCATAGTAGTGACCAGGCTCTTGCCTAATTTTCCAGAAACAGCGTATGTTTGTATCTTTCCACCGTCAATGAACTCGAATGGAGCTGTGTATTCCCGGTATTCGTTACCGTTAAGGCTGTAGAAGATGGTCGCGTCCGGAGTTCCGGTACTCATTTGCAGGTAACCGTTGTTATCGCGTTCTACCATTACGGGCATGCATGCAGGCATCTGTACGCGTGCTTTCTTGGTAAGCTCACTTTGCGTGTAGCTTCTTTCCAAAGGCATCATGATGAAGCTGAATGCTACGGGAGTTGCTTGCAGTTCGTATTTTTTCCATCGGGCCTGGACCGCAGCTTGCGTTGCCCAGAGGACGATTGTGGGCATCAAGACAAAGAACTGTCTCCTTGCGCATCGGGATGTCGTATTTGTGAATCAGTTTTTGCAGATGGTCGGGGTCTGCCATGTCTTGTGCTCTGACATGCAGGGCAGAAGCCGCCATTTGGTCGCCTGCCACGAAAACGAAGCCCATACCGTCGGCGTTGGTGATGGAAATCCAGCGTACCTCTTCATGGTTACCCATCTCCTGAGGCTTTACATAGTTCACCCATTGGTCGGATACTGTACTTTCGTATACGCCTATTGGGGTGGCATCCTTGCGGTCTACGTAGTTTTCCCATGGGCCACGTCCATACCAACGCATACGCTCGAAGCCTTCGGGCAGTTCCATTCGATAGCCCACACGCGGAATGATTTCGCTGTCGGATACCGGGATGATGACACTGTTCACCATGATGGAACCATCGGCATTTACGGTGTATTCTATTTCTGTGCGATACTCAAAACCGAGTTTACCTTTGTGGCAGTTCCGGATGTGCAGGGTTATTCTGTCCTCTTCTTGGTGGGTTTCCCATTTGCCGGTTTCCGCTTGCAGCTGGTAAAGGCCTTTGCGTTGCCAATCGCCACTTACCTGTTTATCGTTGTCGGTGGGAGCACGGAAGAGGTTCAGTTCGAGTCCTTTACTTATCAGGGGGATATTATTCAATGTATATGCCGATAAAGTTCCTTCTTCCTTGGAGAAGACAGCTTCAAAACGTTCACCTTTCACCACCAATGCGTCGGCAGTTTCGTTTAGATTGATGTTTCCTTTTTCGGGTACGAATATAGGTTTCTCGCTGCTTGATAGCTTGAATTGTTCGGTGGCTACCTCGTAGTCGGCTTTTGCCCATTCGGTATCTCTTTTTTGGCAGAAACTGAAATTGATAAAGTATTCTGCTCCGGGTACCTTCGTTGCGGGTATGTCTGGCAGGGTGATGACTTTGCTTGCCTGTGCTTCCAGCTTCAAATCTTCCAGATTGCCTGAGCAGACGGTCCTTCCATCTTCCGTTATTTCGTATCTCCCGTAGAGGTCTTCCATATTGGCATGGAATCGCTTGTTGCTGATTCTATATTTGCCATTCCCTAATGCTTCTATGCGGATGGGTTGATGTATCTTCTTCATTTCATAGGATTTGGCAGATAATGTACGGTCGGAGAAGATGACGCCGTTGGTACAGAAGTTACCGTCGTTGGGCTTGTCACCAAAGTCACCGCCTACGGCCATGTAGAAGCCTTTGCCGTCGGGAGTGGGCATACGCAGGCTTTGGTCCACCCAATCCCAAATGAAACCTCCGATGAGTGCCGGATAGCGTTCGTAGGTTTCCCAGTATTCCTTGAAGTTTCCTATGGAATTTCCCATGGCATGGGCATACTCGCATACTACGTGAGGTTTCACGATCTCGCCCTTTTGTATTTTCTCCAATCGTTCACGGCCTACGTTTTCCAGCCAGTCCACACTTGGGTACATGCAACTGGTCACGTCGCAGAAGGAACTGTTTCCCTCGTAGTGGGTGGGGCGGGTAGTATCCAAACGTTTGATGGCCTTTTCAGCAGTGGAGAAGTTGTTTCCGTTTCCCGATTCGTTGCCCATGGACCACATTACGATGGAAGCGTGGTTACGGAAACGTTTCACTTGGTTCTCGTTGCGCTCGGTGAATGATTTTTCCCACTGTGGCTCGTGTGAGAGACGCATTTCGCCGTGGCACTCTACATTGGCTTCTGCCAATACATAGATGCCATAGCGGTCGCATAGGTCGTAAAGTAAGGTTGTTGGGGTAATGGGAGGTACGGACAGCATTTACGTTCAGCGCTTTCATTAGTTGTACGTCCTTTTCCATCTCTTCTTTGGAGACGGTACGGCCATTCAATGGGCTGTGATCGTGGCGGTTGACACCTTTGAAAGAGTGGGTTTGCCGTTAATCAGCAGTTGTCCGTTTTTGGCAAACTCTATTTCGCGGAAGCCTACCTTTACACTACGTAGGTCTGTCACTTTTCCTTTCTGTTTTAGGGTCAGGGTCAGGTTGTAGAGGCTGGGTGTTTCGGCTGTCCA
>ENA-OQBL01001042-OQBL01001042.1-human-gut-metagenome-genome-assembly--contig:-NODE-1042-length-11890-cov-2.998810_pt1 | contig 11890 bp, 16 predicted proteins | sample MGYA00242747_ERZ504553 | MGnify/ENA primary metagenome ERZ504553 (study PRJEB26092, sample SAMD00036240) | human gut metagenome | host: Homo sapiens | study: EMG produced TPA metagenomics assembly of...
ACCTGACGTAAATGCTTCGTGCGCACATCACCTGCCACAAAAAATGCCGTCCTGTGAGGTCTTTCCGGTTTCATCTGCGACTACATAGCCCTGTGTATCCAGCTCTAGGAAGTCTTTTAAATGCTCCGTGTGCGGAATCATGCCAACTGCCACAAAACACCATCGGTCTTTAACTTTGTGCCGTTATTTAACGTCACTTCTTCCACTTTCTTCTCTCCGGAAACCGCAGTAATCACTGCATTGGTAATCACTGTGATATTTTCCTTTTCTCGGATTTTCAGTAAAGTTCTTGCAGAACCGCGGAATTCGTCCCGTCTGTGAACCAGATAAACCTGTGCACAGATGTCGGACAGATACAGTGCATCATCTAATGCGGTATCGCCGCCGCCGACAACAACTGCCGTTTTGCCTTTATAAAAAGCGCCGTCACAAATTGCACAGTAAGAGATTCCTTTTCCTGCGTAATCTGCTTCTTCCGGCAGACCTAACGGACGGTGTTTTGCACCTGCTCCGTAAATGACTGTTTTAGCTTCAACGACTTCGCCGTTCTCAAATGAAACGCTCCAGCTGTTTTCCTTTTTTTACAAAAGCAACGGCTTCACCTTCGTAAAATTCAGCGCCCAGCTTTTGGCATCTTCTAAAAGATTTCGCCCAAGTCATAGCCGCTTTTGCCGACCAGTCCGAGGTAGTTGTCTACCTGACCGCTTTCTGCAATCTGACCGGTTCCCATGTATTCTTTTCTGCAACCAGTACCGAAAGACCGGCGCGCTTTCCGTAGATTGCCGCGCCAAGTCCTGCCGGTCCGCTGCCGATAATCAGACTATCCCACATAAAATTCCTCTTTTTCCGAAACATCGCCTTCAATATGGAATGAGTTGAGTACCGGATTTTCTCTGTCCATCAGGGATAAAATCAGATAACTTGCACTGCTGTCATATGCCAGACGCTTATCTTCCTCGGACGGACGTGACGGCGATTCCGGATGGGAATGCCAGTTGCCAAGCGGTACCAGATGGTTTGTGCGCATATCTTTAACTGCGGCAAGCTGTTCCTTCGGGTTCATGGAAAAATGCTCATTGGTGTGATCCACATTCTCCAGAAGGTACACCTTCTCGATGATCTTTTTGTCACCGTCTTTGGTGCCTGCAATCAGACCACATGCCTCTTCCGGAAGGTTTTCCTTCGCATGAGCTAAGATTTTTTCATAGTCTGCTTTTTTCATGGTAAGCATAAAATTTTCCTCCTTTTCAAGGAGCAAATCGCATATAAAGTCTGCTTCGCAGAGGCGATTTGCGTAGGAGATATCGCTTACGCGATACCTCATGTGGAGCAGTTCGCATATAAAAGTCCGCTTCGCGGAGGCGAACTGCGTAGGAAATGCATCAAATAGATGCATTTCAATGATCCGGGCACTCGATCTGCTCGTAATCAATCAGTTCTGTGATGGTCGGATGATCGCCACAGATGGCACACTTATGATCTGCCTTTGGCAGTTTGATCGTGTGGAATTCCATCTTTAACGCATCAAAAGTCAGAAGCTTTCCGGTTAAGAGATCGCCCACACCGATCAGGTACTTGATGGCTTCCATCGCCTGTAAGGATCCGATGACACCGCCCATTGCGCCGATGACACCTGCCTGCTTACAGGTCGGAACTGCATCCTTTGGTGGTGGATTCTTGAATACACAACGATAGCATGGTCCTTCTCCCGGAACATAGGTCATGAGCTGACCCTTGAACCGGATAATTCCTGCATGGGAGAATGGCTTCTTTGCCATTACACAGGCATCGTTGATTAAGAATTTTGCCGGGAAGTTATCGGTTCCATCAATGATGAAATCATAATCTTTAATGAGATCCATAATATTTTCGGAAGTAACGAACTCACGGTAGGTATTTACAGTCACATCCGGGTTCATTGCGTTCATGGTCTCTTTTGCAGATTTTACCTTTGCTTTTCCTACATCCGCAGTGCCGTGAATGATCTGACGCTGTAAGTTAGACAGATCAACTTCATCTGCATCCACAATACCGATGGTGCCCACACCGGCTGCGGCAAGATACATTGCTGCCGGTGCACCAAGTCCGCCTGCACCGATAATCAAAACTTTTCCGTTGAGGAGCTTTTTCTGTCCCTTCACACCAACCTCCTGCAGGATGATGTGACGGCTGTAACGCTCCATCTGCTCATTGGTAAATGCCATTAGAAGCTTCCTCCTCCCATGAAGTATAAGAATTCAACTACATCGTTTTCCTTTAATGTTACGTTTGCAAGATCGTGATTTTCTACAAAATCATCGTTTACGGTAACGGTCACATATTCCGGATTTTCAACCTTCTCGTCAACAATGAGCTGTGCCAGTGTCGTTCCCTCTTTGATGTCTTTTACGTTTCCTGCGATTGTTACTTTCATCGGTAACTCCTCCTAAATATATTTTTTCACAATTGCTTCCAGTTCCGGTTTCTTAATCAGACCGCGCACACGCTCTGCTTCCTTTCCATCTTTGAAAAACAGGATGGTTGGAGAAACCATAACGGAATACTGTTCTGCCAGTTCTCCGTCAAAATTTGCATTGACTTTGACCACTTTTAAGCGATCCTCATAGTCATCTTCGATATCGCCAAGAATCGGTGACATCTGCTTGCACGGAATGCAGGAATCGGAATAAAACTCCACCAATACCGGTGTAGAAGCCTGCAAAACCTCTGCTTCAAAATTCTCTTTACTTACTCTTGCTGCCATGCGCTTAACCTCTCTTGTCTACTCTTCGAGTTTCTTTACAATAAGGTCATAGGTTCCATCCTCATTGTCGATCAGCTTTAATACCTGCTGTCCCTCTTCCTTGAAACTTCTCGGTACGTTCTGCACCGGCTCTCCATCATTCATATGTACGGAAAGCACCTGTCCGATCTCTAACTCTTCCATGGCTACCTTTGCCTTGACAAACGTCATCGGGCAGACCACATCCGTAATATCTACAGTTTCATCAATTGTAAAATCAGCCATTGTATGCCTCCTTTATCTTCTCTTCAAATTTATCAAGTCCCACTCTCTCGAGTGTCATGCGGAAACGCTCTCCCGGATTGGCATTGTCATCAAAGAACTGGATTGCCGCATCGGTAATGCGGAATAACTGTTCCTCGGATGTCACAAGCGGAAGATACTTCTCGCCCTTGTATACGCGGTTTCCAAACAGTCCACCGAAAGATACCTCAAATGCAGGTGTCGCTTTCCATGCATCGGTCGGACAGGCCTTTACACAGCGTCCGCAGTTGTTACATTTTTCCTCATCGAGAACGATTTTTCCGTCCACGGTGCTGATTGCATCCACGCGGCAGGTCTTCTCACAGATCCCACAGTTGATGCAGGCTGCTTCCTCCCATTCCACAATGGATGCACCCTTGATTCCGACATCATTTTCTTCTGCCTTTAAGCAGTTGTTCTGGCATCCGGTTACACCAAATTTAAACTTATGCGGAAGTTCTCTTGCAAAATAACGCTCATCCAGTTTTTTTGCAATATCATAACTGTCAATATTTCCACTAGGGCATACCGCCGATCCCTGACAGGCTGTAATCGTACGAACACGCGGTCCACACACACCCGGCTTACATCCCCCGGTTGCCAGCACTTCCTTAACTTCTTCTACATCGTCAAGTTTGATAAATGGGATTTCCACACTCTGACGGGAAGTCAGATGTACGTGTCCGTCTCCGTATTTTTCTGCAACCTTTGCGATAATCTGTAAATTCTCTGCTGTAAGATTTCCACCTACCACAGCCAGCCGCAGGGAAAAATTATTTTTTTGTTTTTGGCGCATAAATCCGCCTTTTTTCAATGTAGCATAATCAACAGCCATTACTCTCTCCTTTAAACCTTGTGTATTTTTCTTTGTTTATCCGGCGGTATTTTGGATTGCTGCTGTAAAATCCTGCTTCAGATCTTCGATATCCTCAATACCGACACTTATTCTTATCATATCATCAAATACGGCAGCGTCAATCTTTTCCTGCTCGGTTGAGTGTGCCGCCAGTGTGGATTCCGGATGCACGATCAGTGTCTTGGTATCTCCGATGTTGGATACGATCTGTGGAATCGTCAGCGCATTCATGATTGCAAAAGCGCGCTCTTTGCTTCCCACGCGAATGGTTAAAATTGCTCCAAATCTTCCATCCAGCAACTGCTTTGCCACACCGTTCCACGGACTCGATGCAAGTCCCGGATAGTTTACGCTGATTCCCGGAATGGTTTCCAGATAAGCCGCAAGCTGCATTGCGTTGTCACACGCCCGCTCCATACGAAGCCCCAGTGTCTCCATACCAAGCAGATTATAGTATGCAGTCTGCGGCGCCATACAGGCTCCCATGTTGCGGAACAATCCGTTTCTCAGTTTTGCAGTAAAGGCAAATTTTGCAAACTTTTTATAGTCTTTCATACCCGGATACCGCTCCAGATCCCATTTGAATCTTCCCGCATCGATGATCACACCACTGATGGCACTGCTGTTGCCGTTGATGTATTTGGATGTGGAATTGATCACGATGTCTGCGCCAAGTTCGAGCGGACGAACGAGAAACGCGGTAGCTACCGTATTATCGATCATGAGCGGAAGATTGTGCCGCTTTGCGATCCTTGCAAGTGCCGGGATGTCGGTCACATCCAGCTTTGGATTGCCAATCGTCTCCGCGAAGATGACTCTCGTCTTATCCGTGATCTTGGATTCGAGATCTGCCAGATCATTCGTATCTGCAAAAATCGTTGTAATTCCAAACGCTTCCAGATCGTGGTAAAGATCAATCGTTCCTCCATACAGGCTGGTGCTTGTGATGATCTCATCACCACTTCCTACGATATTCAGAAGGGCATTGGTAATTGCCGCCATGCCGGATGCACAGGCAACGGATGCCACACCTTTTTCCAGAACCGTCATGCGTTCTTCAAATGCTGCGATGGTCGGGTTATTGATTCTTGTGTAAGAATATCCAGCAGCTTTGTTGTGAAACAGCTTCTCATGCTGCTCTGCCGATGGCTGAAAGAAAGCACTGGACTGGTACACCGGGGTAAGTGTGGCTCCGGTCACCGGATCTCCGGTTTTTGTACCATGTAGTAGTTCTGTGTTGAATCCCATTTCATTTCCCCTAATTCATAGTTATCTAATAGGTTTAATATGTTATAGTTAATATACCGCAATCATACCCTATTGTCAACCTTTTATTTCCACTTATTTTTCCAGCAAAAAAATCCCCGCTGGTGAAAACCAGCAGGGATTCCATTCTCATAATAAAATTACTATTCTGTCCAGTGCTCATCCTTAAATACGATGCGGCGGTAAGTCTCAAAATCAACCCACTTATTAAAGAAGTTCTCAGAAATCTCACTGCCCTCTGCGGAAAGCTCCTTCTTGAACGCATCCACATCTGCGGCACTTGTTACATGAACTGCAAATCCACGGCCGTTGATGACAGGCACATCGTTGTATGCAAAGTCAGCAAGCGGAATAATTGCAGTAACCTTCTGGTCACGGATGGATACCGCTACCTGCTCACGCAGAACAACCACATCAAAGCTGTCTGGATACTGATACGTCTCACCCTTGACCGGAATCACATCACCGATCGTGTAAGTTTTATCGGAAGGCTGTACCTTAAAGACGTTCATAGCCTCAAGGTCATAGTAATATTCCTCGAAGATATCTCCGTTTGCCTTGAGATTTCCGTGGGCAAATGCGCATTTTAAGTCTTTCGTCTCATCGAGCGTTGGATTTTCCACAACACCACATGCGGAGGTCATGTTGGAAATACGGTCGATCAGGATCAGTTCTCCCAATGTCTTATGCTTTGCAAAAGCATCAATGACGATCTCTTCCTGCAATACCAGATCGCAGACCGCAATCTCGTTCTTGCGCAGGCGGCCAACCGGAATAAATTCACCGGTGTTGACATCAATCTTGTATTGGATATTCTTTAAGATACCCGGAATCGTACGTGTACCGAGTTTTACGAGATAATCTTTGCCGACGGTCAGTTCCTCATCGTCCATCCAGAGGATTGTTGCGGTAAATTTCTTGCTGACCGGAAGCTTCGTATCTTTTGCGAGAACACATCCGCGGGATACATCCACTTCCTTGTCAAGCTGGATGGTAACTGGACGGCCTGCATCTGCAGTCTGTGCATCTTTATCTCCGACTAAAATGCTCTTTACTTTTGCATGCTCATTGCTTGGCAGAGTCACGATTGTATCACCGACCGATACAGCGCCACTCTCGATCTGTCCCTGGAAACCACGGAACGTGTGATCCGGACGGCAGACACGCTGTACCGGCATATAGAAGCCTTCTTCCTGCTTCTTTTCGCTCACATCAATATTCTCTAAGTAAGCAAGCAGTGGCTCCTGCGTGTACCATGGCATATTGTCGGAATGGGTGGTGACATTGTCACCCTCGGTTGCAGATACCGGAATGATCTTGACACTTGCTAAATGCAGTTCCTTGGAAAGTTCCTGAATTTGGTCAACGATCTCCTTGAAACGCTCCTCACTGTAATCGACAAGATCCATCTTATTTACAGCAAATACAAAATAACGGATTCCCATCAGTGCACAGATTCTGGCATGTCTTCTGGTCTGTACAAGCACGCCCTGCTTGGCATCCACAAGAATAACTGCCAGATCTGCAAAGGAAGCACCGACTGCCATGTTTCTGGTGTACTCCTCATGTCCTGGTGTATCTGCAACGATAAAACTTCTCTTTTCGGTGGTAAAATAACGGTATGCCACATCAATGGTGATACCCTGTTCACGCTCTGCCATCAGTCCGTCCAGAAGGAGGGAGTAATCGATTGCGCCGCCGCGGCTTCCTACTTTGGAATCCAGCTCCAATGCTTTCTCCTGATCTGCGTAAAGCAGTTTGGAATCGTATAAAATATGTCCGATCAGTGTGGACTTTCCATCGTCTACACTACCGCAGGTAATAAATTTCAATAATCCGCTCATTTTAGAAATAACCCTCCCTCTTTCTTCGTTCCATGCTGCCGGCTGCCTCGTTGTCAATGACACGGGTGGTCCGCTCAGACTCTACAGCACTCAAGGTCTCGTCAATAATCTCATCTAATGTGGTTGCGTTGGATTCGATTCCACCGGTCAGTGGATAGCATCCCAAGGTACGGAAACGCACATTCTTGTATTCAATTTTCTCACCCGGACGAAGTTTCAGACGATCATCATCCACCATGATAATCTGTCCGTCACGCTCAATCACCGGACGCTTTGCTGCAAAATACAGCGGCACGATATCAATGTTTTCTCTCTTTATGTACTCCCAGATATCCGTCTCCGTCCAGTTGGAAATCGGGAACACACGAATGCTCTCACCCTTGTTGATCTTGGAGTTATAAAGTTTCCACATCTCCGGTCTCTGGTTCTTCGGGTCCCATGCATGATTCTCATTACGGAAAGAGAAAATTCTCTCTTTTGCACGGGATTTTTCCTCGTCACGACGTCCGCCGCCGAATGCTGCAGTAAATCCGTATTTATTCAACGCCTGTTTTAATGCCTGTGTCTTCATGATGTCGGTGTACTGGCTGCCGTAATCAAACGGATTGATGCCACGCTTTACACCGTCCTCGTTGATATACTCGATCATGTTAATCCCCAGTTTCTTTGCCGTCTCATCACGGAACTGAATCATTTCCTTGAATTTCCATGTCGTGTTCACATGTAAAAATGGGAATGGTGGCTTCTCCGGATAAAATGCCTTCATTGCAAGATGAAGCATTACCGAACTATCCTTTCCTATGGAATAAAGCATTACTGGTTTTTCACACTCTGCTGCTACCTCGCGGATAATATAAATTGCTTCCGCTTCGAGCGCATCAAGATGAGATAATTGACTCATGATCTTCCTCCTTAATATTTATTCGAATCCTTTTATTCACAACAATTGTTTCTATTGTACCATCTGCTTTTTTTAATTCGCCAGTGTAACAGATCTCCTTCCGTATGAACGGTCATCTGGCTTCCCATGCCGCCGATGTCGGCACCCAGGTAATAGGAAATTGCCTCAAACGGACACTCCTTGATACAGGAGGCGCATCCCCAGCAGTCCTTCGGATACCGGATCACGGCTTTTTTTGTCTTCGCCGCGCACGATCAGGCTTCCCGGACAGACATCCAGACATTTTCCACATGCCCTGCATTTCATGGAATCAATCGCGATGCTCATAGGTTTCTCCTCCTTTCACCAGATCTCTGCGGATCATCGTAATCTGGTCCCCGTTCTTTTTCGAGTTTACATAGCAGAGCCATGCATCACTCTTCTCCGGATAATCCAGATTCTCCGCGAAACTGTGCCAGCGTGTCTCCTTGCGTGCACGCAGATGTGCGATCACAGTCAGGCACACGGTCAAGCGTTCTTTCAGCTCATAGATAAACATCAGCTCATGCATATCGGCTGCCGCAAGTCCTTTTGCAAGGATCTGCAGTTTCTTTATTTTTTCTTCCGCCATGGCAAGCTGCTTTTCGTTGAACTGGTAATGGGTTCCGATTCCGCCTGCATACTGATCCATGACTTTCTGCATGGCTTCCTCGAGTTCCTCAACGGTAAATGCCGGGTCCTGCTTTGTGAGAAATGCATCATACTCGGCAATTTTATTTTCAAGAACCGCTTCTTCATCAGAAGCCGCCGTATCTGCCACCTGTTCTTCGTTTAATTTCTGCACGATGGAATGGGCTGCGATCTCGCCCTCCACCAGTGCGCCGGTTACATATTTCTGTGGACAGCCGCCTGCCACATCTCCGGCAGCATAGAGTCCGTGGATCGTTGTCTCTCGTTCGGTGTCTACCCAGTAACCGCTGGCGGTATGACCACCTACGATGTACGGCTCGGTTCCCTCAATTTCCACGTCCTGCTCACTTGGATTTTTCCCGGATTCCACCCACTTGAGTGTCTGTCCCGGTGCCATGTTTAAGTATGCTTTTAAGAGCGATTCATCCTGTTCTGCGGAGATGCCTTCGGTGCGAAGATAACATGGTCCGCGTCCTTTTACGTTTTCTTCAACAGTTCCGTACACACGCTGGGAAGTAGTCAGACCGTATTTTGTCTCATACACTTCTCCGTGTGCGTTGATCTGCTTTGCTCCGACACCCTGTGCAATCGTTCCGGTCGGAGCGATCGTATCTTTACAGCGCAGGGCGATAAAGCGCATCTCAAATGTGGTCATCTCGGCTCCGGCTTCAATTCCCATGGCATATCCGGCACCGGTATTAAACGGCGGATACCACATTTTATGACGGGAAAAACCAGGATTGTTCGGGCGGTAAAGTCCTGCGGCTCCTCCGGTTGCGATCAGCACTTTTTTTGCGCGGATCTCGTAGGCCGTAGCGTCTGCAATGGAAAAACCGACGGCTCCTTCGATCTTATTATTGTTTACCAGATAATCGGTAATGTTTAACTGGTTGATGACGGTCACATCGTCTAATTTGCTGACAGCATCTGCAAGAAGCGGCTTGAAGTTTTCGCCGTTGATCTTGATATTGCGGTTTCCTCTTGCCACATACTCGCCGTTTTCGTCTTTTAAGATGACCAGACCAAGCTGTTCCATTTTGGCGGTCACACGGTTGAGTCCTTCGGACATGGTCAAAAGCAGATCCGGACGGACGATGCCGTCGGCATCTTTTGTGGCGTAGTCCACGTAATCCTGCGGAACATGACCTTTGGTGATATAGGCATTGAGCGCGTTGACTCCGGCTGCCAGACAGCCGCTGCGCCTGATGTTGGCTTTTTCTGCTATGATTATGGAATAATCGGATTGTTCACGGATGGTCATTGCCGCGTAGCAGCCTGCTGTGCCGCCGCCGATGATGAGGACATCCGTATGGAGTATTTTTTTTCCCCTCGATTTTCATAAGTAATCCTTCCTTGTGATTAAATGTAGAAGACCTCGCCTTCCTGCATTTCCTTATTTTCTACAAGATAGGTCTGGTTTTCATCAAATATATACAGGCGGTAAATTAAGACATATACCTGTTCTCCAATTTCAACCGGATCTTTTTCAAGTGAGCGCTCGGTGACGATCGGGATACCTCCCACATCAACGACAACATCCAGATGATTTCCTCGGAATATCACATCTTTTACGATTCCACGCTCGGCGGCACTCATGTGCTGCGGCGGTGCACTTCTGGACATGCGGACAAACTCCGGCCGGATGACCGCGTGGGTCGCCCCCTCCACCGGATCAAACCAAGCAGGCGCTCGTAATGCTCTACGATCGAGGAACGGCCGATAAACTGTGCCACGAACGGGTGTCCGGTGATTTATAAATTTCCATCGGCGTTCCCATCTGCTCGATATGTCCATGGTTTGTGATGATAATCTCATCGGCCACCTCGACGGCTTCATCCTGATCATGGGTAACAAAAATGCTTGTAATGCCAAGCTTTACAACCATCTCGCGAAGCCAGTTGCGAAGTTCGGTGCGGACTTTTGCATCGATTGCCGCAAAACGGCTCATCGAGAAGAAGTACCTGCGGATTCGGTGCAAGTGCGCGGGCAAATGCCACCCGCTGTCGCTGACCTCCGGACAACTGATTCGGATAGCGCTTTTCCATTCCGCTTAATCCAGTCAGTTCCAAAAGTTCCGTGACGCGCTTTTTGATTTCCATTTTCGGCAATTTGGCAAGTTCCAGACCAAAAGCCACATTGTCATACACCGTCATATAACGAAACAGCGCATAATTTTGGAAAACAAATCCGATTCCTCTTTTGGCTGCCGGAACATCATTGACACGTTTCCCATCAATATAAATATCTCCACTGTTTGGTGCTTCCAGACCTGCGATCATACGAAGCAGTGTCGTCTTTCCGCTTCCGGAAGGTCCAAGCAGCGCGACAAGTTTTCCTTTTTCAATGCCAAAGCTGACATGGTCGGAAGCCCGGAAGTTTCCGTAATTTTTACAAATATCTCTCATTTCCACGTACATAGCCTGACTCCTTACTGTATGCCTTTACTGTTTTTACTTCTATATTCAAAAATGTTTCTAAGTATCAGCACGATCACCGCAATAATGACCAGAATGGAAGATACCGCAAACGCGGAGGTGATGGAAGTATCTGTCCCCGACATATATAAGGCATCAATCTCCAGCGGCAGGGTAAATGTCTGCCCTCTGGTCTTTGAGAGTGCATTGACTGCTCCAAACTCGCCTAACGCACGCGCCGTACATAAAATGATACCATAGATCAGTCCCCATTTCATCTGGGGAAGGGTAATTTTCCGGAAAATCGTAAATCCCCCGGCTCCCATCAATGCTGCAGCCTCTTCTTCGTCTTTGCCCTGTGCATTTAAAATCGGAATGATCTCACGCGATACAAACGGGAAAGTGACAAAAATTGTGGCAAGCACAACACCCGGTAACGCAAACGTAATGCGGATGTTTGTTCCGAAAAACTGGTTGATCGCCCGGATTGCCGGATACGTCCAGCCGAGCCGTCCGAAGGTCATCAAAAAGGCAAGACCTACAATGACGGGAGAGATCGAAAACGGGATATCGATCAGCGTGGCAAGCACCTGTTTCCCACGGAAAGAAAACTTTGTCAGAAGCCATGCCGCCATGATTCCGAAAAACGTATTGACAACTATCGCGATCACAGTTGCAAGCAATGTAACCAAAAGAGCCGAACGCACATATTCGGTTGTGATCGCCTGCAGATAAAAAGCAAATCCTTCTTTCAACGCACTAAAGAGAATCGAAAACAGGGGAAGAATCAGCATAACAAATATGAAAAGAACGCTGATGGCTATTAAGATGTATTTCGTACTTTTCTTTTGTTCCATAAAAACGAACTTCCTTTCTTAAAACAAACTGGCTGGTTTCCCGTTGTACTTACACATT
>ENA-OQBL01001044-OQBL01001044.1-human-gut-metagenome-genome-assembly--contig:-NODE-1044-length-11863-cov-2.870995_pt1 | contig 11863 bp, 11 predicted proteins | sample MGYA00242747_ERZ504553 | MGnify/ENA primary metagenome ERZ504553 (study PRJEB26092, sample SAMD00036240) | human gut metagenome | host: Homo sapiens | study: EMG produced TPA metagenomics assembly of...
AATATTTTGCTTCTTGCCGTGCTTATCGTTTGTGAGGGTGCCAATGCGTTAATGCATTTCGGCGATTATAAATATTTTTCCTATGAGAATGGGCTATGCGCTTGCAATTTTTCGTTTGTTTTGGGCAGCAGGATATTATTCAAAATATTTAAAATTAAATAAGCTCGATTTTAACGAAAAAACAGGGAAAAACGCTTTGCTTGATTTTATTCAAATTTTGCTTTGTTTGTTTGCCTTACGGTATTAACGTATTTTGTGCTTAAAAAGCTTGACGGCGCTTATGAATTTAAGTATTCCGTACTTTATGCAATGCCTGTTTTGATATCAATTTATCTTGTTATTTTTTGCAGTAAAAACAAGGTGGTTGATTTACAGAGCAGCACTTTCGCTTGTGCTTGCCGAAACGCTTGCTTTGAGTATGATTTTTATTCCTTATTGGCAGACGGATATGCTTGAAAAAGAGCATAATCCTCAGTATATTTCAACGTCGCAGTCACTTGTCAAAAAGCTTGATATCGAAGTTTCAAAAACAGACAGAATTAAAACCGTAGGCACTACTTTAAACTGCAATTACGGCACAATTATGCAAAGAGCAACGCTTGCCGATTGGACTCATCTTATTCCGTCCGATATTCAAAGTTCGCTTATTTCACTTGGCTACAGCAGTGAATACACACGCCTTCATGACAGCGGAGGAACTGCTTTTACGGATGCGATTTTGGGAATTAAAAATGTTCTTTCAGTTAAAAGCGAAAGCCCTGAGCTTTACGATAAAATTTCCAAGAAAAAAGGGTATAATTACTATAAGTGCAAATATACCTTGCCATATGCAATGGCTGTTGATAAGAGCGTTTTGGATATTAAGGCTGAAAATGCAAATTGGATGGAGCTTAACAATCAGCTTTATAAATCCCTTACCTCGACTGATGAAAATATAGTTGAAAACGGAAATCTTGCACTCAAATCAAAGACGGATGAAACGGAAATTTATACCTTTAAATCAAAAAAAGGCAGTATTTCCTATTTTAAACTTGACGGTGCGGGCGGAGTAAGGATTTACGTTGACGGTAAGGCTTTAAGAATACCGTCGATTGACAGGGAAAAAGCAAAAAAGTATCCCGGCAGATTTAACAGAAATCTTATTTGCCTCGGCGATTTGGGGGATAAAGAGGTCGAAATAAGGCTTGAGCTTAAAGAGGGCAAGTATCAAGACAAAAAGAATTTCAGGAAAAACAATCTCGGCGACGATGATATAAGAAATAAAAATTTCGGCGTTGAAATTGGTCTTATGAGCCTTGAAAAGCTTCAAAAAGTTTGCGATATGTATAACAATTCCGGCGACGTTTCTGCTCAAAATTATTCGCTTGATATTAAGAATGTAAAGGCTGAAAACAAAGATAAAGTATTGCTGATTCCTTTGCAATATAACGGCTGCTGGAGTGCCGAAGTAAACGGTAAAAATGCCGAAGTCAGAAGTGTTATGTCGCTTTTGACTGCGGTTGAATTAAACGGCGAAAACAATAATATTTCAATGAAATTTATGCCGACAGGCTTTAAAACCGGCGTGATAATAAGTGTTGTAAGTGCCGTGCTTTTTGCTGTCGTTTTGATACTTAGAAGAAAAGAAAGGCTTGCTCCAAAGGCGCTTTGCTCGTTTGTTTATGTGCTTTATTCGTTGGCATTTTGCGTTGCAGGCGTTGCGGTTTACATTATTCCTTTTGCTTTTTTGATTTATCACAAGCTATTTTAAATGATTTGTAAAAGCGCCGAATATGCTCGGTTTTTGCAGAACGAAAAATATTTTTGTTGCAAAGAGTATGTCGATATGTTAAACTGTAAATGGTTTATTATAATAATATGTCAGAATATATATTTTTTATTCGGCATAAACATAACGGAGGTTAAAAATGAAAGTAGTAATTCTTGCAGGCGGATACGGTACCCGCATCAGCGAAGAAAGCCAAAATAAGCCGAAGCCTATGATTGAACTCGGTGGCTATCCTATCCTTTGGCATATTATGAAAACTTATTCCCATTACGGATATAACGAATTTGTAATTTGCGCAGGCTATAAGCAATATGCAATTAAAGAATATTTTGCTAACTATTTTCTTCATTGCTCAGATGTTACATTTGATTTTACCGCATCTAATAAAATGACTGTTCACAGCGAGCATGCAGAGCCGTGGAAGGTTACTGTTGTCGATACCGGCCTTGATACAATGACAGGCGGCAGAGTAAAGCGTATTCAGCCTTATATCGGCGATGAGCCTTTTATGCTTACTTACGGCGACGGCGTTGCAGACGTTGATATTAACAAGCTTGTTGAATTTCATAAGGAGCACGGCCATATTGCAACTATGACTGCTGTTTCGGTAGGTCAGCGTTTTGGCTGCCTCGGTATTGAGGACGACCTTACCATTTCCTCGTTCAGAGAAAAGAGCGATATGGACGGCAGCCGCATCAATGCGGGCTTTATGGTGCTTGAACCTAAGATTTTCGATTTTATCGAGGGTGATTCAACAGTATTTGAAAAGGCTCCTCTTGAAACAGTTGCTTCTATGGGCGAGCTTGACGCATATATTCATAACGGTTTTTGGAAGCCTATGGATACTCTTAGAGAGAAGATGCAGCTTGAAGAAATGTGGGCAAACGGCACTGCTCCGTGGAAGGTTTGGTAAAAAATATGGATTTATCGTTTTATAAAGGCAAAAAAGTGCTTGTAACAGGTCATACGGGCTTTAAAGGCTCTTGGCTTTGCAAAATTCTTGTAAATGCCGGCGCAAATGTAGTAGGTTATTCAATTGACCCGCCTACAAATCCGAGTCTTTTTGAACTTTCGGGTATTAAAAATGAAATGACGTCATATATTGCGGACATTCGTGACCTTGATAAGCTTAAAGAAGTTTTTTGAAAAGGAGCAGCCGGAACTTGTGTTCCACCTTGCCGCTCAGCCGATTGTTCGTGACAGCTATAAAATGCCTGTTTATACTTATGAAACCAACGTAATGGGCACTGTAAATATTTGCGAGTGTGTAAGGCTTTTTGATTGCGTTAAGTCTTTCCTTAATATCACGACGGACAAGGTTTATGAAAATCAGGAAACTAACGTCGCTTTTACAGAGGATATGCCGCTTGACGGATATGACCCTTATTCAAACAGTAAATCTTGCTCTGAGCTTGTTACTCACAGTTATAAAAAGTCACTTTTTTACCGACGGCCGTGTTGCTGTTTCTACTTCAAGGGCAGGTAATGTTATCGGCGGCGGTGACTTTGCAAATGACAGAATTATTCCCGACTGTGTAAGGGCGGTTGAAAAAGGCGATACTATTATTGTTCGTAATCCTAATTCGACAAGGCCTTATCAGCACGTGCTTGAGCCGCTTAAAATTTATCTTATGATAGTTGAGGCTCAATATAAAAATCACGAGCTTGAGGGATATATAATGTAGGTCCTAATGATTGCGATTGCAGAACTACGGGTGAGCTTGTTACTCTTTTCTGCAAGCTTTGGGGCGACGGCGCAAGCTGGAAGGATGTAAGCGAGGCTAATGCGCCTCACGAGGCTAACTTTTTAAGGCTTGATACAACTAAGGTTAAAACAGTTTTCGGCTGGCAGCCACGCTGGAGCGTTGAAGAGGCAGTTGAAAAGATTGTTGAATGGACCAAAGTATATTTTGACGGCGGAGATATTTCCGCTATTATGGATAAACAAATTAATGAAATTTTTTGAATTGGAGGACTGACTGAATGTTAGAAAATAAGACAGAGGAACAGGCAAAAGAAGAAATACTTGCAATGGTTGCGGAATACTGCGACAAATTTAAGGCAAAACCGCCATATAAAGAGGGCGACAGAATCCCTTATGCAAGCCGTGTATTTGATAATAAAGAAATGACAAATCTTGTTGACTCGGCTCTTGAGTTTTGGCTTACAGCCGGCAGATATTGCGATAAGTTTGAAAAGGACTTCGGCAAATATCTCGGCGTTAAATATGTTTCACTTGTAAACTCAGGCTCATCTGCAAACCTTCTTGCTTTTGCAACGCTTACTTCACCGCTTCTCGGTGACAGAAGAGTAAACAGAGGCGATGAGGTTATTACTGTGGCAGCAGGTTTCCCTACAACTGTAGCTCCTATTATTCAGTACGGCGCAGTTCCTGTATTTGTTGATTTAACAATTCCGCAGTATAATATCGATGCTTCACAGCTTGAAGCAGCACTCAGCGATAAAACCAAGGCAGTTATGATTGCTCATACACTCGGCAATCCTTTTGACCTTCAGGCTGTTAAGGATTTTTGTACTAAGCATAACCTTTGGCTTATTGAGGATAACTGCGATGCACTCGGCAGTAAATATGTAATTGACGGTGAGGAAAAATTCACCGGTACAATCGGTGATATCGGCACATCAAGTTTCTATCCTCCGCACCATATGACAATGGGTGAGGGCGGTGCTGTTTATACTAACGACCCGCTTCTTAACAAGATTGCACGTTCAATGCGTGATTGGGGACGTGATTGCGTTTGCCCATCAGGTATGGACAACCTTTGCGGTCACCGTTTTGATAAGCAATACGGTGAGCTTCCTCTCGGCTATGACCATAAGTATGTATATTCACACTTTGGATTTAACCTTAAGGCAACTGAAATGCAGGCGGCAGTAGGCTGTGCTCAGCTTGAAAAATTCCCTTCATTTGTTGAAAGAAGACGCCATAATTTTGACAGACTTCATAAGGCTCTTGAAGCTGTTTCCGATAAGCTTATTCTTCCTGTTCCTGCCCAAAACAGCACTCCTTCTTGGTTCGGTTTCCTTATCACTTGTAAAGAGGGCACCTCTAAAAATACAGTAGTTCAGTATTGCGAGGACCACGGCGTTCAAACAAGAATGCTTTTCGCCGGCAATATTACAAAGCAGCCTGTATTTGACGAAATGAGAAAGTCGGGTAAGGGTTACAGAGTAATCGGCGACCTTTCGGTTACAGACAGCATTATGAACAATACCTTCTGGATTGGTGTATATCCGGGAATGACTGACGAAATGATTGATTATATGGCTAAAACAATTATTGAGGCAGTAAATCTTTAATTTAAATGTTTTTAAGCAAGGCTTTGCCCTCTTTATTTTTAAAATTTTGAGGGTAAGGCTTGCTTTTGTGAATGGAGATTTTATTTAATTTCTTATCGCCATAATAAATAATGACATAAGGGAGAATTTATGTAATGAAAATTAAAGTTGCAAATTATATTTCGCAGTTTCTTGTTGACCACGGCGTAACCGACGCTTTTTCGGTTGTCGGCGGCGGTGCAATGCATTTGAATGATGCTTTCGGCCATCAGGAAGGCTTGCACACCACATATAATCATCACGAGCAGGCTTGCGCAATTGCCGCAGAGGCTTATGCAAGGCTTGAAAATAAAATTGCGCTTGTTTGCGTAACATCGGGCCCCGGCGGAATTAACGCTCTTACCGGTGTTTGCGGCGGTTGGCTTGATTCGATTCCTATGTTTATAGTTTCGGGTCAGGTTAAATATACAACTACTTCCCGCTATGCTAAAACTTTAAATCCTGAAATTAACCTGCGTTCGCTCGGCGACCAGGAGTATGATATAGTTAAATCTGTTGAGCCTATGACTAAGTATGCGGTTATGATTGAAGACCCTATGGATATCCGCTATGCTTGCGCAAAAGGCTTGGCACCTTGCAACAACAGGCAGACCCGGCCCTGTTTGGCTTGATGTTCCTGTTGATATTCAGGGTACTGTTATTGAAACAGATGACCTTGTTAAAACTTACAATGCATCAGAGGATGATGCTCTTCTTCCGCCGCACGTGGCTGACAGCGAGGTTGAGTATGTTCTTGACGAAATAAGAAAAGCCGAAAGACCGGTTATTTATGCCGGCGGCGGTATTCGTCTTTCAGGCGGATATAACGAATTTAAAAAAGCAATCAGAAAGCTCAATGTTCCGGTTGTAACATATTGGAACAGTGTTGACCTTATTGAAAATGACGACGAGCTTTATGTCGGCAGGGGCGGCAATATGGGCGATCGTCCCGGCAACTTTGCTGTGCAAAATTCAGACCTTGTTATCGCTATCGGTACAAGAATTTCTATTCGTCAGGTCGGCTACGGCTATGATACCTGGGCAAGAGAAGCTAAGGTTATTATGGTTGATATTGATAAATCGGAAATGATGAAGCATACTCTCCACGTTGATAAGGCTGTTTGGGCAGACGCTAAAGATTTTCTTGAAAAAGTTAATGAAATCGCTGAAGATAAAGTATTTACTAATCAAAAATGGCTTGATATTTGCCAAAATTGGAAGCATAAATATCCTGTAACTCTTGACAGGCATTGGAATAACGGCGGTGAATTTGCAAATGTATTTGCATTTATTAAGTATTTGAGTGACCAACTTCCTGAGGAAAGTTATACCGCAGTATCAAACGGCGCTTGTTGCGTGGTAGGCCACCAAAACTATACTATGAAAAGCGGCACAAGATTTATTATTAACAGTGCAATTGCAAGTATGGGATATGGCTTGCCTGCCGCTATCGGTCTTTGTGTTGCCGACGGAAGAAAAGATACAATATGCCTTGAGGGCGACGGCTCTATTATGATGAATCTTCAAGAGCTTCAGACTGTTGTTACAAACAATCTTCCGATTAAGCTTTTCCTTATTAATAATCAGGGCTATCATTCAATCAGGCTTACTCAAAATAACATTTTTTTCAGAGCATACTAAAGTCGGTATCGGTCCTGAATCGCACGACCTTTCATTCCCTGAATTTTCAAAGATTGCCGAGGCTTTCGGCTTCCCTTATTACAGCGCTCATAATAATGACGATATGAAAAAAGTTGTTGATGAAGTGCTTGCAAAACCGGGATTTGCATTTTGCGAAATATTTACGGATACAATTCAGGTTTGGGAGCCTAAGAGCAGCGCAAGAAGGCTTGACGACGGAACGATTGTAAGCCCTCCGCTTGAGGACCTTGCACCGTTCTTACCACGTGAGGAACTCAGGGAAAATCTTTATATTAAGCCTCTTGATGATGAATAAAAAACGGTAGGGAATTTTTATGTTAATTAAAATTGCGGCGTGGTGCTGGCATATAATCAGAGTGATTATGGATTGGTGCCGCAGAGTATTTACTAAAATTACAAAGGTTGAAATTAAAGATGACGTTTGGAACGGTTTTGTTCAGTTCGTTAAATTCGGGCTTGTCGGCCTTTCAAATACCGTCATTTCGTATGCAACCTATTATATTCTTGTTCCTTTCCACGTTAATAAATATGTGGCAAGTGTAATCGGTTTTATTTTGAGCGTGGCTAATGCGTTTTATTGGAACAACAGCTACGTTTTCAAAAAGGAGGATCAGGAGCAGCGCTCGCCTTTGCAGGCTTTTATCAAGCTTTTCCTCTCGTATGCGGGAACAGGCTTGGTGCTTCATAATATTCTCCTTTGGTTCTTTACTTCGATTTGCCATATAAGCGATTATGTCGCTCCGATTCTTAATCTTTTGATTACAATTCCGCTTAACTTCGTGCTTAATAAATTTTGGGGCATTCAGAGCTAAGAAAAAATGAAGAAAACGAAAGTGAATAAATTGTGTTGAATTCATTGTTAAAAAAATGAACAGTATAGAGATAAAATGATATACATTTACTCTTTATACTACAGTGTGATTTGCTGCGTTTTTATCGGATATTTATTATCATTTGTTCCTAATAATATTGACTTGGCTCAATATAAACAAATTATAATACCGGAAGTTCTTGCCGAGTGCAAACCGGAGAGAGCGGAAAATTTGCAATACTATTTGCTTACAATTTTGTTTCCGGTGTTATATCTTTGCTTTATTTTTGTGTTTAGAAAAATAAGCAAGAAAAGCCCTATGATGTTTACTGAAAAGAAGTATTCGATTTGGGAATTTGTTTCTGTTTTTATTGTAGGTATACTCATAATATTGGTTTTGAAAAAATCCGATACGCCGTATGATTATATAAACAATTATTATTGCTACGGTTATGGATTACCGATTTGGTTATTGTCGGCATTGTTGATTGTTTTTCCTATTTGGCTTGGAGATAAAACACGGCGCAAAACGCTTTGCGGTATTATATATTGGATGTTGGCAGCAGCAATTCTTGTTTTTGCATTTGTAAGGATTTCGTCAAAAAACTATATGGCAACCGACGATTATTATCTTACCCATCATTACTATGCTTGGTGGTATCCGATATTTAAGGTAAGTACCGGGCAAACAATAGGCATTGATTTTAATAATATATATGGATTTTATCCGTATATTTGCGTCGGAGTTTTGAAATTACTCGGCGGCGCAAATCAAGAAAATGCCGCAATTCTAATTGCTTCATTGTTAGTGATAATCGGTTTTTGCTATTATCTTTTTCATTTGTTTTCTTTAAAAATAAGATTTTAGCATTTATTGCCGCTACAGGTGCTTGCTTTCTTGCACCGTTTGATTTATTTAAAAACAGATTTTATATTCAGTATTTCCCGACAAGAGCAATCGTTCCTGCCGTGGCAATGATTATGATTTCTGTTGATTATATTCTAAAAAATAATAAAGCAAAATCTTTTTCAGAGTTTTTGCATGCCTTGTGTTTGCTTTCGGTCTTTTTTGGAATTTTGAAAGCGGCATTATCGGCGTAATCGTTTGGGCAGGCTATATTATACTTGAAAAGGCTTTTGACTATGGGTTTGACAGCAAAAATCTTTGGACAGCAATAGCCAAAGCGATTGTAACGTCTGTGCTTTCAATTGCCGTGTTCTTGATAACGGTTGAAATAATTACTTATCAAAGAGCAGGCAAATTAATCGGCAAGGATGAAATATTTTTCGGAATATTAACTTTTGAGGGCAAAGGATTCTTCCTTTTGCCGATAACATTCGGCGTTTGGATTCTTATTATAATTTCGTTTGTAAGCGCACTTAATATGTTGTTGCCTAAATTGGCGCTTGCCGCAGAAAAAGGTAAAAAGTTTGACGGTGACAGGCAAAATTTGACTGCTTTGTTTACGCTGGCTATTATTGGATTTGGTGCTTTTTCGTATTTTGTCGGCAGAAGCTACCCTACAAATGTATTTGTGCTCATATATGTTTCTGTTTTGATAGTCGCCTTGCTTATTGAAGCTTATTATCCTCAACTTAAAGAGCAAATCACTTTGCTTAAAGTTAAGAATAACAACCGTAAGCTTTCGGCAGCTCACGCAGTATCAATTTCATCTAAAATTATTATTTGTATGCTTGTTTTGGGCTTTTCAACGTCTAATGCGGCTATGATAATGCTTGATTCGTTAAAAAACGGTGCGAACTCAGCATTTGATAACTATTGGGTGTCCGACACGAAAAAAGACCCTGATTACACAAGAATAAACGAACTTGCCGGCGAAATTAAATCGTGGTCAGAAAAAGAAAATGACGGAAATAATCCGAGGTTATTGATTTATTGGGCTGCTTTTGTTAATGAAATCAATCATGGAAAAAACTAATTATTCAGCGTGCGAGCAAATAGATTGGTTTTATTATGATAATGTTAAAACTTATGTTGATTGCATTAATGATGATAAGACGCAGGCGTTTGTTATTGACACTCAGGCACTTTCCAAAATAAGTGAATGTTGCCCTGATTATTGGCAGGAAGCCGTGAAAAATTACAGGCTTGCCAAAGTTATAAAATGGGATGATATTTCGGCACCGGGTGAGCAAGAATATTACATTTTCGTGCCGATTCAAAAATAACACCCCATACGGAGAGATATATGAAAAAAGCTATTGTCACGGGTGCAACCGGCGCTGTCGGTACGGCACTTGTTAATAAACTTATAAGCCAGGGGGTTGAAACCCTTGTCCTTGTTCGCAAGGGCGGCAGGGTTAATAAAATTCCTTCAAGCCCTCTTGTTAAAATTGCATATTGCTCGCTTGATGAAATGGCGGATTTTCAAAATGAAAATGATGAAAAATATGATGCTTTCTTTCATCTTGCGTGGGCAGGCCCTTACGGTAAGGATAGGGATAATATGTTCTTGCAATCTAATAATATTAAAAACGAGCTTGAAGCGGTTAAACTTGCTAAAAGATTTGGCTGTGATGTTTTCGTAGGCGCAGGCAGTCAGGCTGAAAACGGCAGGCTTGAAAACGGGCAAAAGGTTGCTCCCGATTCTCCTACCAATCCTAATAACGGCTACGGCATTGCTAAGCTTGCAGCAGGCAAAATGAGTAGAATTCTTTGCTCTCAGCTCGGTATAAGGCATATTTGGTGCAGAATTTTGTCTGCTTACGGCCCCGGTGACGGTGCGCATACTATGGTTATGAGCACGATTATTAAATTTTTCAAACGGTGAGGATTGCGACTTTACCCCCGGCGAGCAGCAGTGGGATTTCCTTTATAACGGCGATATCGCAAACGCATTTTTTCCTTGCCGCCGAAAAGGGCAAAGACGGCGCAATTTTATACCGTCGGCTCTGGCAAAACAAGAAGCCTTTAAGGACTATATAACCGATATTCGTGACATTGCCTGTCCGAGCGCTAAATGTAATTTCGGCGCAGTTGATTATTTTCCTAATCAGGTAATGTATCTTTGCGCAGATATTGACGATTTGAAAAGAGATACCGGCTTTGAGCCTAAAGTCGATTTCAAAACAGGAATAAAAAATACTGTTGAATGGTATAAGAACATAAATTAGCATTTGTAAAAAAAGAGGAGAAATTAAATGATAGCAGATACTTTACTTATTCCTTTTATATTATTGCTTGTTTGTGGTATGAAGTTTTCAAATTCAGAAAACAATTATTTCTTTGACGATTATTTGTCGCCGCAAAATACGAAGGTATTAAAAGGAATATTTGCAGTAACTGTCGTTGTTTATCATCTCGGAATGTTAACCAATAATGTAGGAAGTAAAATCCTTATTTACTGTTCAGGCGATTTTGCTGTTAAGGTTTTTCTTCTTTTGTTCAGGTTATGACTTACTTACTCAGTATAAAAAAATATCAAGCAAGAGGTGTTGATTATACTAAAGGGTTTTTAAGCAAGCATTTGCCGAAATTACTTGTGCCGTTGCTTGTGTTAACCATTATTTATACATTGTTTTTTATAAATGAAGGCTTTTACTACGGAAGACCATCGTTTACTTTTAATCTTGTTGTTGACTTGTTTTTAAATAACGGTTTTTATGTTGTTTATAACGCATGGTTTGTTCTTGAACTGCTACTTTTATATATTGTATTCTTTTTAAGTTTTCGCTTCGGAAAGAAAAATGGTGGAGTATCTTGCTGTGTGATTTTAACGCTTGTTTTAATGTGTGCGTTTTATATGCTCAGTACTTATAAAGAATGGACAAACTTTTGGTACTATTCAACATTCGCTTTTGCAGTTGGTGTTATTTATGCAGAATATAAGGAAAATATTGACACATTTTTGAAAAAGCATTTTAAAGCGGTAACATATATATTGTTTCCAATGCTTATTTGTACCATGATCGCATTTTTTGCAATTAAAAAAGGAACTGAAAATAAAGTCGGTATTACATCAGCAGAAAATATTGTTTTGACTCCGCTCTTTTTGCTTTCTCTTATGGCTTTGCTTACTAAGGTTCAACCGGGTTGCAAAAAAATTTGGTCATTCATCGGCGAAATATCATACGAACTTTATTTAGTTCACGGTTTGATGTATTTACTTCTTTACACAAGCGATAGTAGTACTGAAAGTCAGTTCATTTTCTCTTTTGGTGTTATGGCTTTAAGTATAGTTGCAGCTACAATTATTCACTATATTGATTTTGTTATATTGAAAATTTATTTTTTAATATATAATTTGTTTCACAAAAATAAT
>ENA-OQBL01001045-OQBL01001045.1-human-gut-metagenome-genome-assembly--contig:-NODE-1045-length-11856-cov-4.290391_pt1 | contig 11856 bp, 14 predicted proteins | sample MGYA00242747_ERZ504553 | MGnify/ENA primary metagenome ERZ504553 (study PRJEB26092, sample SAMD00036240) | human gut metagenome | host: Homo sapiens | study: EMG produced TPA metagenomics assembly of...
ACTACACCCGGATGCTTTATCCAGCATGAACTGAAGCTGGGAGATATCGTTCAGACTTCCTGGATATTTTTCATAAAATAATGGTTCCTGATTATGAGTATCATACGCAACTGCATAATTAAATACCGGCTCTCCCATATCTACTTTCGGATGTCCAAATTCAACCATTTTTATATCTCCAGCCTGACAGTTTTTATTCGTTGAATCATAAGAAATATACTAGTACCAGGTGTCTGACCCCAGTATGTCTTTTAGTAAAAAAATTGGCTTCATGTTATCAGTTTGTTCTTGTGAACTAATGATAACGTGAAGCCATTTTAGAATTAAATGAATCATACTCCCCAACATAACAATAGCCTTGACCATACTAAACAATCACGGCTATTATTCTCCTATTTTAATCCAGCTGTTTATTTTTATGAAAAAGTACGGTACAAATAAGTACGGTAAATGGCACTGAAAACACGATTCCAAAACTTCCAGCAAGCCCCTGCATGATTGCAATTCCAATATTATTTGAATTAATAATCTGCTGATACGGAAGATCATATGCGTAATCAAGAAGAAGTGTACTGACGCTGCTTCCTGCAAATGCCAGGATAAGCGTATTACTGTCCGTTCCCATCATATCTCGTCCCACACGCAGTCCTGCTTTAAAAAGTTCTGTTCTTGTTAAAGAAGAATTCTGTTTATAGATTTCATCAATAGCACTGCTGATTGACATTGCAACATCCATAACAGCACCTAAACATGAAATCAGCAGACCTGAAAACAGCAATCCACCTACCTGGATGCGATTTGTATTCCAGAGAGTCATCAACGTCTCAATATCCGATACATTATATCCGGAAATTCCAGATGCCTTACTAAAACACCATGCGGAAATCCCGGCAAGAACTACTCCGGCAAGAGTTCCAAGCGTTGCGGCACACGTTTTTCGTGTAGGACCTCCGATAAGATACATGGTAACCAGTGTCGTAATAAAACATACAAACACTGCGGTCCAAAACGGTGAGTATTTCAGATACACAAGCGGCAGATATACAAAAATCACGCAGAAAAACGTAAAGACAAGTCCAAGGCAGCCTTTTATTCCCTGCTTTCCACCAATCATGCAAAGCGCTAACAGATAAATAAGTGCAAAAATATAAATAACCGATTCTCTATCCTGTGTATAAACACTGGCAACTGTAGAATCACCTGCAACACTCTGCATAACGATTACTTTCATTCCAGGTTTGCATGCCGCGCCAAATAAATACCCAGAACTACTTGTAATATCAAGTTCTTCTCCTTTTCGTACCCCTGTAAGCATGTGTACACGTACTTTCTGCTCTCCTACACGGGTTCCGTTTTCCTCCAGATTATCCTGAAGAATTTTCACCACTTTCGCTTTCTCAAATGTCTGCCCTGTCCGAACCACCAATTCTGTTTTTTCTACCTGATTCAGCCTGATAACAAAAACAGCGAACACACAGACAAGTAAAAAACTAAATAAGATACCGGACTGCCTTTTTTCTGGTAAGTAGCCCGGTAAGTTTTATGTTTTTCATAGAATTTGATTTCTCAGATTCTGCTTTTAATTCTCAGATGTTTCAGCTACTGCATCTGTAGAAGTATCTGCATTATCTGCTGGTGTATCCGAAGAATCTGATGCTTCAGCGTCACTGTCTGTGGTGTCAGCAGAAGTGTCTGAGGTATCTGAGGAATTGTTCGTAGTATCTGTGCCCGTTTTTTTTGATAGTAAATGTATCATCAATTGCTTCTGCCTTACCATCATCTGTAATCTGGTAAGTATCAATAGAGAATGCATCTGCTGTCAATGTAATGACAGAATAACTTGGAAGCCAGTTCTGACTGCGGGCTGCCACATAATCCTGCTGAGTGGAAAGAAGTTCATAATACTTAGAACCTGAAGCGGAGTTTGCTGTCATGTACAGGATTCCCTGTGGATCTGTAACGGTATCTCCATCAACATCTTCGATTGTATAGCAGCTATTATCCTGATGGAATGCATCCAGTGCAGCCTGTGCATCTGTATCTCCTTCTTCCGGAGCAAGTGCGATCTGTTCCTGTGTATCTACATTTGTAGCATGATCCCAGTCATAATCTGTTCCATCTGCATTCAGACTGAACTCATATTTACCATGAGTCTGTCCATCACCATAAAGCATTTTGGAACGACTGTATGTATGGTCATGTCCCTGAAGGACAACATCGATATCATTTGCATCAAATACAGGAGTAAGCTGTGTACGAAGGATCATACCATCGGTATCTGAATGATCAAGACCAGATCCGTAAATATCCTGATGAATGGTTACGATACGCCATTTTGCATCCGGATAAGCTTTGACAGCTTCTTCGATTGTTTTCTGATGTTCTGCCACGTTATAATTATTGGTATTTAAAACAATGAAAAGTCCCTCACCATAACTGTAGTAATAATCACCACCAGCCTGAGTTTTTCCATTCTCTGTATTATTCGGATTATTAAAGTGATACATGTAATCTTCATTTAAAGAATCATGGTTACCAATCGTAGTTGCCACTGCAAGACCTTTCAGCGCATCAGCACTCAGGTAGGAAGCATATTCTTCCTCTTTTGCTTCACCTGTTTTGTTAACCTGGTCACCTGCTGAGATTACAAAGTTAATATCCGGATTTTCCTCAAGTGCTGTATTCAGAGTACGATTCCATGAAAAGCCATCATTCTCTGCTGCTTTATTTGCCGCACCTGATTCATTGGAAAGCTCTGCGCCATTCTGAGTCTGACCTTTGGAAGCACCAATCTGCGGGTCGCCTACATAAAGGATCTTTACAGAATCTGTACTCTGTGTTTTATATTCACATACGTCTGTCTGCTCACCGTTTTTCTCAACTGTGTAATAATAAGTTGTATTCGGTTCCAGTCCTGTAACTGTTACATGATTATATTCATAAGCCTTATCTCCCGTAAGACTCTGATCTACGTCACCGGCAGTTCCCTCGAATGTCTCAAGATTATCTTTATCTGTTCCAAAATGAACTACAGGTGTTGCATCGCTGTCACCTTTCTCACTATACCATGCGAAATTCAGCTGAGTATCATCAGCACCAGGCGTAAGAGATACCTTTGTAAAATCAGCTGCTGTTGTTTCCCATGCTGCATCCCAGTCAGACCATCCAGAATCAGCACCAACCACGCTGCTGTCTGTATAATGATCTGTAGATGCATATGCTGCCGGACAAACCACTGTCATAGAAAGAGCTGTTAAAAGACCTGCAATTAATTTTCTTTTCATAATAATAGACTCCTTTTCAAAAAATATTCTTGTTTTTCAGTCGTCGCATGAAGTATAGCACCCGAATTTTCCAAAAACAACAGATTTTCCTTATGTTTGACAGACATTTACATATTCCTTAACATAGAATCATAATTGTTAAAATCCGAAGTATAATTAACCATATTAGCCGCGAAATTCAGGTCATTTTATGGGACAGTCAGTAATTGTTCCAAATTATTTTGACAAAACAAATTTACCAGATTCAACCCATAAAAAAAGTACCTCCACCATGGGAAGTACTTTTTTAATAAACTTATACAAATGCCATCAAACTAATTATACACTTTAAATTATTTTATTTATCGCCTAACGCAACACTTTCTGCCACTGCATCCATCGCAAATTCTCTGGCGTCCTCTCCAAGCTGTACAAAGCCCGTATTATCCAATGCTTCTTCTGCAATGCTCACGCAGTTATCTGCTGCTCTTTCCAGATTATAAAGGATCCCGGAAAAGCCTATTGTTAAACCAGGATCACATTTCTGCTCTTTTACTCTGTTCAGGTGTGCCTTATTAAACTTCTTTTCCGCCTTGTTCATCTTTTTCTTATTCTTAAATACCTGTTCCGCCTGCTCGGCGCTTCCTTCTTTCACTGCTTCCATCGCTTGATTTAATAAATCCCATGTAATAGCAATGCAATTTCCCAACTCTTCATTTGCAGTCGCAGAAAGTTTCATTCCCTTACTTTCGATCTGATCCCAGATTCCATCAATATCCTGACATCGATCTGCTATCCTCTGAATATTATTCGTCACATAAAGCAGTCCCGCAGTCTGTTCCGACTGTTGTTCTGTCAGATTACCACTGGAAAAAAGGTCTGGTAATATATTCTGTCACATCTTCCTGTAAATGCTGTACAGTTTCCAGTTTTTTCTTAAATTTATCATATGCGGCAGATGTTTTTCCTACGCTGATCACTTCTTATAACTGTGTAAGCATAGTTGCAGCAAAACCTGCCAGATTTTCCAGTTCCTGTGATACCAGATACATAGCAGCCACCGGCTGGTCAATCATCTTGTTGTCCAGATATTTCGGCTCATAAGCTGCCTTGATTTTCTTATCTTTTCCCGGAATAATCGTAGTTACAATTTTAACCATCAACGGAATCAGTGGCAGCCACACCAGTGTACATACCACATTGAAAGTCGTATGCGCATTCGCAATTTGACGTGAAATTACCTCTACTTCGTTGCCTTTTGGTGAAATATACTGTACGAATTTCGCAAACCACGGAATCAGCCATACAAAACAAACTTCCTGAAATGTTAAAGATACTATGTGCGATTGACAGTACGTTTCGCATTCTTTGACTGTCCAATAGATGCCAGAAGTGCTATAATCGTAGTACCGATATTATCTCCAAGCAAAATAGGAATCGCTCCTGCCAGACCTATCACACTTGTCATATCATCCGGTCCTGCCTGAGATGCAAAGTTCTGAAGTACTGCAATCGTAGCAGAAGAACTCTGCACTACCAATGTCATCGCCGCACCAAGAAGTACACCTAATACCGGAATGGAAGAAACTTTTCCCATAAGATCAGTAAAAACCGGACTGGTTGCCAGTGGTTTCATTACACTGCCCATAATTTCCTGTGACCAGTGCTCCTGCAAGCGCTCCCATGACCGGGTTCTTCGTAAGAAATCCCAGAATCTTTTTCATCTTTTCCCCAGCAGCTTTTTGCAGCGCATCACTCATGCTGTTCATTCCATAAAGAAATAACGCCAGGCCGCCAATCAGTCCAAAAATCACTTTTACATTTTCGTTCATTACCTGTTTTCTCCCTCTTCCTTTTCAAATACGTTCTGGTATTTCTTTCACGTTCATTTGTAAAATAAATACTGATACAAGTTCCTCATGCTTCTTGGTTTGCAACTTTATTAATTGTATCAGTCAGAAGAGGTTCCCTCTATCACGCTACGGTTTGAATAAGGTAAAATTACTGTAAAATATTACATTATAAATTTTTCTTTCGATATTCCGATGGTGTCTGCTTCAAGTGTTTCTTGAATACTTTAACAAAATAACTGTTATCTTTAAAACCACACCGATATGCTATTTCGTTAATTGTTAATGACGATTTTGCCAAAAGTTCCTGAGCATATTTTAACCGGTATAAGGTAACATACCCCATTGGCGACTGTGCATAGTACTTTTTAAAACATCTCCCAGCCTCGCTTCTGCTGATACCTGCAAAATCCGCCAGATTCTCCAGTGAAATTTCTTCCGCAAAATGTTCCTGTATGTAGCGTAGCATTTTTTGAATTCTTATCTGTGTCTGTTGATTTCCTTTGCTTGAATTTATATGAGAGAGTTCATTTTGATGGCAATACAAAATCTGAAATATGGATATCAGTTTTTGATGTATTTCAATTTCAGGGCATGCTGATTCTATTGGCTTAATCACGCAACGCTCAGTACTATTATCATTAACATTTTCATTTTCCGAAAGAAGTCCGTATATCTCAAACAAATGATTCAATAACGGTTTCTGCCATTCTACCGTTGGAGAAAGAATAAGATAAGGCAAATCCTGGTTGTTGAGTACAGGCGCAAAATATTTTTTTAAAAACAGTACTTGTCATTGGTGCAAGTACTTCATCTGCAAATACAATATTGGGACACAGACAACATTTTCCAACTTCTGTCATACGATAACTGTGCATCTGTTCAGCTCCGATCAAAATTGACTCACCTTTTAAAAGGCGCAGATGTTTCTGTCCAATCTGTACTTCAATATCCTGATAAATTGCTGAAAAAATCTCATATCCCAAATGCCAGTGCAACGGCACCTGATAATCCGCCCACTGTTCCAAATTATCTACATAATATTTTATTGGAAAAGAAGAATCCTCAAACAGAAACATTTCCTGAAGCTGATGATCAAGCAGTATCGTATCCATATCTCTTATCTCTCCTTCTTTTATATTTGGGTAAATAATACCATAAATTGAGCAGATAAACTATAGAATCGCCTATGAGCAGGTGATATTATCTGGTAAAAAGGTAACTGTTCACACGCTACTATCCCGCGAGGCGTTTTGGCATGAAAATGCCAAAATCCCGAGACATACAAGCCAAAATTCCATTGCCGCAGGCAATCTGGAATGAATTTTGGCTACGTTACTGAGAACGGAGTGAACAGTAACGTAAAAAGCGATTATTCACAATAATATATCCAAACGATATTGATATTTGAAAAGCAATGCAAAAAGATACGGAGGTAACATATTAAAATGGCAACTATTTTACTTATTTTTATCTACATTTTTTATATCGGTCTGGGAATCCCTGATTCTCTGCTCGGTTCTGCCTGGCCGGCTATTTATGGAAAATTTCATGTTCCAGTCTCATATGCCAGCATCATTTCAGCAATTATTTCCACCGGAACAGTTCTATCCAGCCTTTTCAGTACAAGAATCATTGCCAAACTGGGAACAGCAAAGGTCACCGCTCTTTCAACGAGTCTTACCGCAATCGCTTTATTAGGTTTTTCATGTTCCCACAACTTTCTCTGGCTTTGTTTGTGTGCGGTTCCTTTAGGAATTGGTGCCGGTTCTATCGATACTGCATTAAATAATTATGTAGCACTCCGCTATAATGCAATGCAGATGAGCTTTTTACACTGTTTTTATGGCGTTGGTGTTACTGTCAGCCCTTACCTTATGTCACTTGCATTATCAGACAACCTGAACTGGCGTGGCGGATATCGAACTGTTTTTTATATCCAGCTTATAATTGCCCTCTTATCCTTTTTCAGCCTGCCTTTATGGAAAAAGGTCAAAGCAACGCAACAAGAAGACGACAATATTTGTGTATTGCCACTATTTCAGATGATAAAGCGTAAAAAAATATGGGCCTCCTGCGGTGTATTTGTTGGAATCAGTGCCTTAGAGTCCACCTGTCTGATCTGGGGAAGTACCTATCTTTCTGATACTATCGGATTATCCGCTGATATGGCTGCAGCATTGATCACCTTCTATTTCGCTGGTATGACTCTGGGCCGTTTTCTCTCTGGTCTGTTATCCTTGAAATTTTCTGACTGGAAAATTATCACCATAGGAGAAAGTATTATACTTGCAGCCGTATGTATTTTGCTGCTGACAAATACTGTTTCCTTTGCAGTACTTGGGCTTTTTCTGGTAGGACTTGGTAACGGCCCGATTTTCCCTAATATGACTCACTTAACCCCCATCCTCTATAAAAAGAAACATCCCAGTCCATTATCGGAATCGAAATGGCATTTTCAAACCTGAGTATCATGCTTACACCGGTGCTTTTTGGTTTTCTGTCAGACATTACCGGTACTAAAATCTTCCCGGTTTTTATGGCAGTTATGTTTGCTTTTATGGCAGGATGCACGATTATACTTAAAACAGGCGATTCCAGGAGCCGTTAACAATCTTAACTCTATAAGCCTGATATTAATTTTAAAAGGATTGCTGTTCTCACGCTACTATTCCGTACAAAATAAACAGCAACTTTAAAAGTCGATTTTGTGACTGTTTTTTAACTGACATTTTTTTCCAAAAACACTTGACTTCCAGTACTCTTTAAGTACTAATATGTAATATACACAGGTATGTTTTCCGTATGTGTCAAACATATCTACATTGAATAATAATACATGTATTGACGCATCTATACTATGTTGCAATGCATGTATTATTGCATATAAAGGAGGAAATCGATAATGAAAACACGCAGATTGGGAAAGACAAATCTTCAGGTGAGTGAAATCGGCTTCGGTGGGGAATGGCTGGAACGTCATCCGGAAGAAGAGAGCATTGAGCTGATCCGCTATGCTTCTTCAAAAGGAATCAACATTCTGGACTGCTGGATGGCAGACCCGAAATCCAGAGATATCATTGGAAAAGGAATCAAAGAAAACCGCAGCCAGTGGTTTATTCAGGGACATATTGGTTCTACATGGAAAGACAACCAGTATTTCCGTACCAGAGATATGAAATATGTCCGTCCTGCATTCGAAGACCTGTTAAAAAGACTGCAGACCGATTACATTGATCTCGGCATGATCCACTACATAGATTCCGAAGAAGAATGGGAACAAATTCAGCATTCCGATTACATGGATTATGTAATGGAATTAAAAAATACAGGTGTCATCCGCCACATCGGTATGAGCTCCCATAATCCTAAAGTAGCAGTCAAAGCCGCTGAATCCGGATTTGTGGAAATGATTCTTTTCAGCATCAACCCGGCATTTGACATGCTTCCTGCAAGCGAAAATATTGATACTATGTTTGCAGATGAATTTGACAAAAATCTCAAAGGAATCGACCCGGACCGCGCACGTTTATACAAAGTCTGTGAGCAGAACGATGTCGGAATCACTGTTATGAAAGGCTTTGCCGGAGGAAGACTGTTCGATGAGAAACGTTCCCCGTTCGGTGTAACCTTAACACCAGTACAGTGCATCCACTATGCCCTGACCAGACCGGCTGTCTGTTCTATTATGTGCGGATATGATACAAAAGAGCAGATTGATGCTGCTACCGCTTACGAAAATGCTTCCGAGGAAGAAAAAGACTATGCATCCATACTTGCAAATGCACCACTTCACTCCTACCGTGGAGAATGTACTTACTGCGGTCACTGCAAACCTTGCGTATCCGATCTGGATATTGCAATGATCAATAAATTCTATGACCTTGCAACTATGCAGCCAACCGTACCGGCAACTGTACAGTCTCATTACGAACTTCTGAAACATAAAGCTTCCGAATGTATCGGATGTCAGGCATGCGAATCACGCTGTCCGTTTGGTGTTCCGATTGCTGAACGAATGAAAAAAACTGCTGAATTATTTGGTTGCTAATCAAATTTTTCTGTAAATACAAAAGCAGACAATTCCCGGAAACTCCGGATTTTGTCTGCTTTAATATTTTCCCTTTAATTTTCTTAGACAGTTCAAAAGTCATACTGTATTTCTAATAAACTATAAATTAGCAACGTTCTTTAGCATTCTTTTGTTCTGCGCGGTTAAGATATACATAAAATCCAATATTCAATACAACTCCCACCATAGTGGAAATCGGTGCTGCCAGACCAATCTTTGTGAGGCTGGCGTTTGGCTGGATACTCATAAAATATGCCAGCGGTAGTCGTACTAGAAGTGTCTGGATCAGTCCCTGTGTCATAACCCAGATGGTCTTATTGTTTCCGTTGAAATAACCTACCATGCTGAAAAGAATCGCTGTCACGATCGTTTCCAGCGCGAAACCTTTCAGATAAGCATAACCATTCTCAATAACAGCCGCATCTGTGGAGAAAAATCCTGCCAGCATATCACCTTTGAGCATAACAAGCGCAAATACCAGACATCCGACAACCAGACCGACTCCGATACCTGTAAACATAGATTTCTTCGCACGTTTTTTCTTTCCTGCTCCTATGTTCTGGGAAACAAAAGACGCCATGGACTGCATCAACGCACTCGGCACAAGCATCGCAAAGTTTACGATTTTACATGCAACTCCGTAACCGGAAGATGCTTCCAGTCCCAGACGATTGACAAACGCACATAATGCCAGAAATGAAACCTGTGTCAGAAACTCCTGAAGGGCCAGTGGTAATCCGATTTTCAGGAATTTTTTGACACTGCGGATTCAGACGGAAATCTTTTCTTGCAATGCTAAACGGAAGTTCTTTCTTTATCAGAAGAACTACTGCAAACACCACACTAAGCGCCTGTGCAGAAACGGTCGCAATCGCAGCTCCTGCTGCATCCATATGTAATCCAGCCACGAGAGCCAAGTCTCCAATCACATTTACGATACATGCAACCAGAACAAACAGCAGTGGTGATTTGCTGTCTCCAAGTCCTCTGAAAATTGCAGACAGAAGATTATAAGCTACAATGAAAAAGATACCGCCTCCACAGATACGCACATAGCTGGCCGTCAGATCAACTGCCTCTTCCGGTGCCTGCATAAGTATAGAAATCGGATGAGCAAAACATACCATTACGATAAACAAAACAACCGAGATGATGGTAAAAACAATCGCTCCTCCACCAATAACTGCTCCTATCTTTTCCGGCTTCTTTTCACCAAGATATCTGGCGATCAGAACCGTAATACCCATAGCAAACTGAACCACCACAAATGTAACCAGGTTCAGAACCTGACTTCCTGTGGAAACAGCTGAAAGTCCGGAAGTTGAACCAAATCTTCCCACTACCAGCAAGTCAACAGCACCGTAGGCCGCCTGCAAGATCAATGCCCCAAGAACCGGCATCATAAAAGCTACCAGTTTCTTCAGAATACTCCCTTGCGTGAAATCCGCTTTATCACTTTTCATAATGTTCTCTCCTCTCACTCATAATCTCATGAAATTTTCCGATCGTGCGAATCATGCAATCTGCATCTTCCTCTGAAATATCATCCAAATACGAAGATAGTTCATTGAAATAATGCTCATTATACTTCCGGGACAAAGCTTTTCCCGCTTCCGTAAGAGTAATAAAAGTGACACGACCATCATCAGGAGAGGATAATTTCTGGAGGTATCCTTTCGTTTCCATTTCTTTTACTGTTCTGGTAACTCCCGGGCGCGGAATATTCAATGCGTCACTGATGTCTGATACTTTTACACAAATGCCCTGTTTTTCCATAGTCTGGATTTTATCCATGTATTGAATGTAAGATGGCATAACACCTTGCGGCAATGGCGGAAGCATTTCCCGTATCCGCTTTGCCAGATAACATGCATCAAACATTCTTTTGATTTTCTCATTTGTCATGTTAATCTCCTTGTATAATTACCTTAGTTAATTACCATTGGTAATTATATGAATGTTTTTCCGCTTTGTCAAGTAAAAAATATTACTTGTGAACTTCCAGTTTTTTCCGACTAAATCGAATGTCGCTATATCTGCGACTCAAAATAATTCTATTTTTCCGTCTTTTCTCCATCTGATCCTGCATTCAAAAAGTTCATGATCTCCTCATATGACCGCCCACTTTTTACAACCGCTGACAGGATCTCTTCTTTTCTTATGGCATCTCGCTTGTCTAACAGTTCTTTCAGATTTGCGCTGTTGCCTGGTCATACTTTTTCTTCGCTGCGATCACATCAGCCTCTGCTTTTTTCAGTTCCTTACTCAGCTCTGATGCAAAATATTTTATACTGTTCGCATTCAGTCCAAAGGCTTTCAATATTACTTTCTGATTCGCTGTTACTGCATGATCCAGACAGTATATATTGTCCAACTGACGTACCATTTCTATTTTTTCCAGCTCTTTTATTGCCGCCGATACCGTTATATAGTTCGGTTTCTTATCCGGTTTTTTCATCTCTTCTTTTAGTTTTATATACCTCTTGCAGCGCACTATCATGGATACAAATCCAACAAATATCTTCGCTCTTGCTGATTCTTCTGACTACACCCGGATGCTTTATCCAGCATGAACTGAAGCTGGGAGATATCGTTCAGACTTCCTGGATATTTTTCATAAAATAATGGTTCCTGATTATGAGTATCATACGCAACTGCATAATTAAATACC
>ENA-OQBL01001046-OQBL01001046.1-human-gut-metagenome-genome-assembly--contig:-NODE-1046-length-11845-cov-2.897764_pt1 | contig 11845 bp, 13 predicted proteins | sample MGYA00242747_ERZ504553 | MGnify/ENA primary metagenome ERZ504553 (study PRJEB26092, sample SAMD00036240) | human gut metagenome | host: Homo sapiens | study: EMG produced TPA metagenomics assembly of...
GGCAACGTTGGGACCCATGGCGTGCATGAGCAGGTAGTTGCGGGGGTTGTATTCCTGGCCGACTTTCTGGGAAACACGGGCGGCCATGGGAACAGCGGAAACACCGGCGGAGCCGATCAGCGGGTTAATCTTGCCGTGGGTGACAACGCACATGACCTTGCCCAGCAGAACGCCGCCTGCGGTGCCGACACCGAAAGCAACAATGCCCAGAACAATGATCTCAACGGTCTGGATGTTCAGGAAGGTTGCGGCATTGGTGGTGCAGCCAACGCTGAAGCCCAGGAAGATGGTGATGATGTTCATCAGTTCGTTGCCGGCGGTCTTTTTGATACGCTCAACAACGCCGCATTCCTTCATCAGGTTGCCCAGCATCAGGCAGCCAACCAGGATGGCGGCATCAGGCAGGGTGAGGGAAACGATGATGGTAACAATGATCGGGAAGAGGATCTTCTCAGTCTTGGAAACCTTGCGCGGGCTTTCCATCACGATTTGACGCTCTTTTTTCGGTGGTCAGAGCTTTCATGATGGGCGGCTGGATAACAGGCACCAGCGCCATGTAGCAGTACGCGGCAACCGCGATGGAGCCCAGCAGGTGCGGGGCCAGGCGGGTGGTGACGAAGATAGCGGTCGGGCCATCGGCACCGCCGATGATGCCGATGGAAGCGGCTTCCTTGTTGGTGAAGCCCAGGATTTTGGCGCCAACGAAGGTGAAGAAGATGCCCAGCTGTGCGGCAGCGCCCAGCAGCAGGCTGGACGGACGTGCAATCAGCGGCTCAAAGTCGGTCATGGTACCGATGCCAAGGAAAATCAGCGGGGGATAGATACCCAGCTTGACGCCTAAGTAAATATAATCCGCCATACCGCCGGATGTACCCAGCAGTTCCCAGTTGATGTGCTGCGTTTCGTTGATGAAGATATCCATATGGAAGATGCCGTCCAACGGCAGGTTGGTCATCAGCATGCCGAAGCCGATGGGCAGCAGCAGCAAAGGCTCAAACTGGTGGACAATGGCCAGGTACAGCAGCACGCAGGCCACGCCGATCATGACGGCATACTTCCAGCCGCCCTCGGCAAAGAAGATCTGCGCCCAACCGGAGTTGGCAAAGATCTCAGCGATGTTGGTAAAAATTGCTCCCATTGTTTCGTCCCCTTTCCATCACATAAACGGCGTGGTGTTCTGGGTAACGCCGGCGTCGCCCCAGGCGCCGCGGCGGGAACCAGTAGCCGTCTTTTTCTGAACGCGGTGAATGCCGCGGATGGTCAGGTTTTCACCCAGAGAGGCAACGGCTGCAGCAATGGCAGCAACGATCTCGCCGGGGATGGAGCCGTCAGCAGCGGGTGCTGCGGGGGCGGCAGGAGCAGCCTTGGCGGTGTTCTGTGCGGCCGGTGCAGCGGGCGCTGCAGGGGCGGCAGGTGCCTTGGGGGCGGCTTTGGTGCCGTTCTTTTTGTTCTTGATGGCGTCAAAAATCTTGCCTTCCACAGTGATAATGAGGCAAAGCGCAACCAGCATGGCGAACACCAGCGTGATGCTGGTCAGAACCACAGTGCCGTCAGCGGCCTCAAGGGCGAGCAGAGCGATAGAATTGCTCATTGGGCAGTATCCTCCTTTAGCTTGCGGTGCACAGCACCGTTGATTTTCCCCCGTACACGGTACAAAAACCGAGCCGGGCAAATTTTACCCAAGTATGGTTTTATTATAACACAGCGGCTCAATTTTTGGTAGCGGGTTTTGAAAAAATGTGACAAAAATATTGTGAAACCGTGTCTTTACGATGAAAAATGTAAATTTGCGCGCAAAACACCATGCAGAATAAAGTTGACAGCCGGGCAGAAAATGCAGGTTGCACAAACAAGTGGAAGAACAAAACGGGAAACGCTGTGCAAACTGCACATTTTGACAAAAAATGAAAAGTTTTGCTTGACGGCGGGGCTTGCCGGGGTTACAATGTGGGCAAATCAAAACCACGGCAATGGCGCCGGGCAGGTACATCCTGCCCGGCGCTTTTGTTATTTAAGCATCTGGCTTAATGCGGCAAGAAAAATAGAGGAAGCGCCGTGGTTTGATCTTGAGAGGAGTGGTTTGAATATGTACAACTCATCAACCGTCATCTGGGTGCTGGTTGCGGCATTCCTGGTGTACTTTATGCAAGCAGGCTTTGCTTTGTGCGAAGCTGGCCTGACCCGTGCAAAGAACACCGGCAACATCCTGATGAAAAACATGATGGACTTCTGCATCGGCACACCGTGCTTCTGGCTGGTCGGCTTCGGCATCATGTTTGCAGGTTCCGGCCCGCTCATCGGCGGCTTTGCCCCCTTTATGAGCGGTGACTACAGCGCCATCCTGCCGGAGGGCGTGCCTCTTTGGGTTTATGCCGTGTTCCAGACCGTGTTCTGTGCAACGGCAGCAACCATTGTTTCCGGCTCCATGGCAGAGCGTACCAAGTTCAGCGCTTACTGCTGCTACTCGGCCGCTATCAGCCTGATCGTTTACCCCATCTCCGGCCACTGGATCTGGGGCGGCGGCTGGCTGGCACAGCTGGGCTTCCATGATTTTGCCGGTTCCACCGCGGTTCACTTTGTTGGCGGCGTTACCGCCTGCCTGGGCGCCTGGATGCTTGGCCCCCGTATTGGTAAGTACGGCAAGGACGGCAAGGCCCGCGCAATCCCCGGCCATAACCTGACCGCCATGGCCTTGGGCGTGTTTATCCTGTGGTTCTGCTGGTTTGGGTTCAACGGTGGCTCCACCGTGGCAATGGCAAGCGATGACGCCATGGCTTCCGCTGGTCTGGTCTGCTTCAATACCAACCTGGCCGCTGCGCTGGCTACCGTTGCCGCGCTGATCACCAGCTGGGTGCGTTACGGCAAACCTGATGTCTCCCTTACCTTTAACGGTGCTCTGGCCGGTCTGGTTGCCATTACCGCAGGCTGCGATATGGTTGATCCGTTCGGCGCTGCCATCATCGGCATCGTCGCCGGTGTGCTCTGCATCTTCTCCGTTGAATTCTTTGATAACGTTGTCAAGATTGATGACCCTGTCGGCGCTGTTTCCGTGCACTGCATGAACGGCATGTGGGGCACCATTGCAACCGGCCTGTTCTCCACCAGTGAAGGCCTGCTGTACGGCCATGGCTTCCGTTTCTTTGGCGTTCAGGTTTTGGGCGTTATCTGCGTGGCTGCCTGGGTGCTGGTTTCTATGACCGTCATCTTTACCATCATCAAAAGACCATCGGCCTGCGTGTGACCGAAAAAGAAGAGATCGACGGCCTGGATATCCACGAGCACGGCCTGACTTCCGCTTACTCCGGCTTCTCCATCTCTGACCCGACTTACGCTGAGATGAGCGTGAACGAGAACACCGACCTGGGTGAAGACGACATCACCAAGGCAAGCGAAGCCAAAATCAATGCCGCCGTCAAGGTCGTCAAGGAAGAACCTCTGCCCGCTGAGCTGGATTCCGGCATGCACAAGGTCGTTATGATCGTGCAGCTGGCCAAGTTTGAGGCCCTGAAAGTTGCCATGAACGCTGTCGGCGTGACTGGCATGACTGTTACCCAGGTTATGGGCTGCGGCCTGCAGAAAGGCAGCGGCGAGAAATACCGTGGTGCTGAGGTCGACGCAACCCTGATTCCCAAGGTCAAGGTTGAAGTTGTTGTCAGCAAGATCCCGGTAGACAAGATCATCGACACCGCCACCAAGGTTCTGTACACCGGCCATATCGGTGATGGCAAGATCTTTGTTTACAACGTGGCCAAGGTGGTCAAGGTCCGCACCGGCGAAGTGAACTACGCCGCTTTGCAGGACGTTGAATAAATATCTACCTATTATATAAGCAGTTGGCAAGCAGCTGCCTGTATCGGGTGACGAAAGCCTTCAATATCTTCCCATAATATAGAAGTCCGGCGCTCTGTATGTGCAGCAGAGCGCCGGACTTTTTGCTATGTCTATTATGATTTGTGTTTCAGCATCTGTACCTTGAAGGCAATGATTTTATTGCCGTACTTGCTGGTGAAAATGGCACCGACGATCAGCATGCCCAGTCCAATGCCCAGGCAGGCACCCTGGATGGCCTGCAGCACGGGCGAACCGGAAAAATCAAAGTGGTCCATGACCAGGTAGATCAGGACGGTGGCAATCGAGATCAGGTACATGTAATGGAACCGGTGGGTCACTTTTTCCATCACGTCATTGCTGTAGTCCGCAACCTTGCGGGCGGTCTCTTCGGTGGCACTTTTGGTTTCGGGGGTGTTCATAGCATCAGGCTTCCTTTTTCCGTCTAACAGTTCACGCAGCTCCACGCCGTAAAAATCGGCAAGCTGAATGAGGGTGGGGAGGTCGGGCAGGTTGACACCGTTTTCCCAGCGGGAAACACTGCGGTTGGTCACGCACATGATTTCAGCCAGGTTTTCCTGGGTGAGCTGGCGCTCCTGACGGAGCTGCTTCAAGAAAGTGCCGATTTTCTGTTGATCCATTGGATTCATCCTCCCTATAGCTGCATGATACCACAGCCGAAGCAAAAAACACCACGACACAGTGCGAGAACCGGGGCAAAAGCGGCCGGATATGGGGCGTCGGGTTGGGAAGAGTATAGCATAAATGGGGGAAAGATTGAAGTTAGGAGGGAAAACAGTTAGGAGTTAGGAATTATGAGGCGGGGCGGGGTGGGAAATAGATAAAAAAGAGCCCGGCGTGGGGCCGGGCGGGATTAGACGTTGAGTTTGACGGTGTGCTTATAGACGAAGGCGGCGGCGAGGGCACTGAGAAGCTCGGTGACCCAGAAAGCGTGCCACACGCCGACGGGGCCAAACATGCGGCAGAGAATCCACGCAGCGGGGATCATGATGATGATGTAGCGGCACAGCGAGATGATGAGGGACTGGGTGCCCTTGCCCAGTGCTTCCAGCGAGCCGGAGGCCGTGACCGAGAGGGTGGATACCAGGAAGCCCGCGCTGATGATGCGCAAAGCAACCTGACCGGCGGCGATGGTATCGGCGTTGGTGGTGAACATGCCGATCAAAGCGGGGCTGCCCACCAGGCAGATGATGGTGCCGGCGGCCATGATGGCGGCGTTCATACCCATGGCAAGGTTATAGATCTTTTTCACGCGGGCATGCTCCCCGGCGCCGTAATTATAGCTGATGAGGGGGCGCATGCCCTGCACAATGCCGCCCGCGGGCAGGTACAGGAAGGTTTGCAGCTTATAATAAATACCCAGAATGACCACATACCCCTGTGAGTAAGCGGCCAGCAGAGAGTTGAGGAAAGAAACCAACACCGAGGGCAGCGCCAGGTTGAGAATGGCGGGAACGCCGATGGAGTAAAGCTTGGCATCCAACCGCCAGTCCGGCTTGATGCAGCTGAGCCGCAGCTGCACGGGAAAACGGTGGGGGCAGTAAATAATAAGGTAGACGCTTAAGGTGACGCACTGTCCGATGCCGGTTGCCAGCGCCGCGCCGGAGATACCCAGCATGGGAAAAGGCCCAAGGCCGAAGATGAGCACGGGGTCCAGAATGATGTTGGTGATGGAACCGCACAGCAGGGCGGCCATCGTTTCGTTCATGCGGCCAACGGCCTGGAACAGCTTTTCAAAGCAAAGTCCCGCCATGATGACCGGGGCAAAGAAGAACGCAATACTGGAATACCGCACGCCGAGGGCAATGACGGCTTCATCGCCAGTGAAAAGCCGCAGAAAGCCGGGCATCATGGCGATGCAGGCAACGGCAGCAATCAGGCCGTGCAGGATGGAAAAGGCCAGACCGTGGGTGGCGGCGGTATCGGCACGGCAGCGGTCCCCCGCGCCGGAATACAGTGCGATCAGGGCGTTGATGCCGACGCCGAAGCCAATGGCAATGGCGTTGATCATGTTCTGCACCGGGTACACCAGCGAAAGCGCCGTCATGGCCTGCTCACTGATCTGGGCAACAAAAAAACTGTCCACAATGTTGTACAGCGCGTTCACTGTCATGGAAAGCACCATGGGCAGCGCCAGGAAACCAACAGCGGGAAAATAGGCCGCTCTTTCATAAAAGTATCGTTCACGGGTAAAGCATAGCTCCTTTTTGGTTGGAATGCAGTGGAAATGGCGGGCAAAAAACGGCACAAAAAAACCACACAACCACGCGTTAGCGCGGTTGTGTGGCGAAAAAGTAGCAGTGCTGTAAAAAATCCACACCGGGTTTTAGTAGGTATAGAATAGCATACACGGTGCGGGGTGTCAAGGGGCGAGGCGGAATGTTTTTTGCGCCAGGGGCTTTGCAGGCGGGCGGGGGCGTGGTATAATCAAAATGTTCCAACATTATTATGGCAATACCGCATAATTCTAAGTGCCGATACGGCGAGCGAGGTGCGGCAGATGCTAAGCCAAAAGCGCAGATAATACTGGATGTCTTATCGAGCATTTTGGCAACGCAGATGCCGTGCCGCAGCCGCCGGAGCGGTGCTTGAGCCGTTAGGCGGGAATTGTGCGGTATTGCCTTATATTACTAGGAGTGAAAAAACGATGAGCAACACCGCACTGCATACCGATAAAGCCCCCCGCCGCCATTGGCCCATATTCCCAGGGCATCCAGGCAGGCAACACCATTTACGTTTCCGGCCAGATCCCCATTGACCCGGCTACCGGCGAATTTGCCGGGCAGGACATCAAGACCCAGACGCGCCAGAGCCTGACCAATATTTCCAACATTCTGGCCGCTGCAGGCGCAAGCATGGCTGATGTGGTAAAAACCACGGTGCTGCTGAACGATATTGCAGACTTTGCCGCCATGAACGAGGTGTATGCTGAGTTTCCTTTACCGAGCCGCTACCCCGCCCGCGCCGCTTTTCCAGGCAGCAGGCATCCCCAAAGGCGCACTGGTAGAGATCGAGTGCGTGGCCGTGAAAGGTTGATAACGAACCCAAAGCGACAAAATGCGCCCCTGCGAAAAAAACTGTGGGGAAATTTACGCTTTTGTATTGACAACAGCGTTTGTGCTGTGGTATAGTATTTGAGGTAAAAAAAGCAGCGTCCGGCAGTGTGCCGTCGTTCACCTTGCGGGCCAAAGGGCTCCGGGTCATACAAAGATCACGCAATGATTGCGTGCCAACTTCGTATTCAGGCGGCTGCTTTTAGGGGCAGCCGCTTTTTCATTTCAATCTTTCAAGACTTGTAACGGAGGTGTATTCCAATCGCGAGCAACAGCAATTCCAAGGAACTGGAAATCAATGAGCAGATCCGTGATAAGGAAGTCCGCCTGATTGGCGCGGATGGCCAGCAGAAGGGCGTTATGAGCCCCCGCGATGCGCTGAAAATGGCGCAGGCGCTGGATCTGGACCTGGTCAAGGTGGCTCCCCAGGCCAAGCCCCCTGTCTGCAAAATTCTCGATTACGGCAAGTACCGTTTTGAGATGCAGAAAAAGGAAAAGGAAGCCAAGAAAAACCAGAAAGTGATCGAGCTGAAGGAGATCCGCCTTTCGCTCAACATTGATACCAACGACTTTAACACCAAGGTCAACCAGGCCGCAAAGTTCTTGCAGCAGGGCCACAAGGTAAAAGTTTCCATCCGGTTCCGCGGCCGCGAAATGGCGCACACCAGTCTGGGTATTGATGTGGAGCAGCGCTTTGCACAGGCGCTGGAAGGCAAGGCTGTGGTTGATAAGCAGCCTAAGCTGGAAGGCCGCAGCATGATGATGTTCCTGTCCCCCAGCCCGACCAAGTAAATACTCTATCTTACGGAGGAAAAGAAAATGGCTAAAATGAAACTTAAGACCTGCTCCGGTGCCAAAAAGCGCTTTAAGATGACTGCTTCCGGCAAGATCAAGCGCAACGCTTCCAAGCGCCGTCACATCCTGACCAAGAAGACCACCAAGCTCACCCGCGGCCTGCGTATGCCCAAGTACGTTGACAAGACCAACGAGGCTACTGTCCGCAAGATGATGCCCTACGGCGGCTGATTCGGCTGAATCATTTTCTGACTTGACTTAATGTGACTGTGTAAAAGGAGATATTACCATGGCTCGTATTAAAGGCGCAACCATGACGCATAAGCGTCGCACCAAAACTTTGAAGCTGGCTAAGGGCTACTACGGCTCCAAGAGCAAGCATTTCCGTATGGCCAAACAGGCTGTGATGAAGTCTGGCAACTATGCTTTCGTTGGTCGTAAGCAGAAGAAGCGCCAGTTCCGCAACCTGTGGATCACCCGCATCAACAACGCTGTTCGTGCCCAGGGCATGAACTACTCCACCTTCATGAACGGCCTGAAGAAGTCCGGCATCGAGCTGAACCGCAAGATGCTGTCTGAGATGGCCATCCACGATCCCGCCAGCTTCAACGCTCTGGTCGAGACCGCCAAGAAGGCGCTGTAAGAATCAGCTTTTTCAAAGACGCATGCGCCGCGCGCGCGTGCGTCATTTTGTTTATATGGAGATCATACGGGGGTGCCAGATGGAAACCCATCACCAGCCGCGAAAACGCCAAAATCAAATATGCCTGCCGCCTGCGGGAAGAAGAAAGCTCCGCACGGCGGATGGCCTGTTTTTGCTGAGGGCCCAAGCTCTGTCTGGAGCTGGCCCGCGGCTGTACCTGCAAACCCTGTATGCCACCGAGAAGGCCCTGGCCCATACCCCAGAACTGGAAGCCTTTGCGGGCAAAACTGTGCTGGTAACAGAGCCGGTGGCACAAAAGCTTTCCGGAACCAAAACCAGCCAGGATGTGTTCGGCGTGTTTGAACACCCCGGCTGGCAGGCGGCAGATATTTTAGCAAAGGGACGCCGTATTCTGGCACTGGAAGCGGTGCAGGACCCCGGCAATGTGGGCACCCTGCTGCGCAGCGCAGCGGCCTTTGGCTTTGACGGTGTGCTGCTCTCCAAGGGGTGCGCGGCACCCTTTGCCCCCAAAACACTGCGGGCATCCATGGGGGCAGCCGGGCGGCTGCCGGTGGCCCCGGTGCAGGATCTGCCGCAGGCATTGCAGCAGCTGCGCGCACGCGGCGTGGTCTGCCTGGCTGCGGCGCTCTACCATTCCCGCCCGCTGGACGAAGCCCCGCAGAGCTACCCGGACGGCCTGTGCGCCGTGATCGGCAGCGAGGGACAGGGCTTGACGGACGCTGCCGTGCAGGCCTGCGATATGGCGGTGCGCATCCCGATGACGGACCTGGTGGAAAGCCTGAACGCCGGGGTTGCAGGCAGCGTCTTGCTTTGGCACTTCAGAGGTGTATAATAAGGTATGGACAGCACACTGTATTGGCTGTGGCTGGCCGAAGCGCTTGGGTCCGGCTGCCGCCTGGCGGGCAGACTTCTGGAAGAATACCCGGACCCGGCCGAACTGTATGGCCAGGTAAAAGCGGGCAGGAACCTGCCGGAATACCTGAGCGCAAAAGCCCGCGAATTTATGCAGGCGGTGGCCCCGGCCCAGATGGCGGGGCTGAAAAAGCGCTGCGATGATTTGAATATTTTTATCCTGACACCGGACAGCGCCGATTACCCCCAGCGGCTGCGGGACCTGCCCGACCTGCCGTTGGTGCTGTACGGCACCGGAAACCCTGCCTGCCTGAACGGGCGGCGGTATGTGGGCATGGTGGGCACCCGCCGCCCCACAAAGTATGGGCTTTCCGCCTGCCGGGATCTTTCGCTGACAATGGCGGAGCGGGGTGTGGTGATCGTAAGCGGGCTGGCCGAAGGGCTGGACGGCGCAGGCCACCGCGCGGCGGTGGAAGCCGGGCAGCAGACCGTTGCTTTTTTGGGCACGGCCATCAACAAGACCTTCCCAGCGGTGAACGTGACCCTGCGCACAGAGCTGGAAGCTCTGGGAGGTGCCGTGCTGAGCGAATACCCGCCGGATTATACGGGCAAAATGACAGGGACCTTTTTGGCCCGCAACCGGCTGATTGCCGGTTTGAGCGAAGCCCTCTGCGTGGCGGAAGCCCGCACCCGCAGCGGAACGCTGAACACCGTGAGCCATGCCGAAGAGTACGGCAGGCCAGTGTTTGCGGTACCCGGCAGCATTTACAGCCCCACCAGCGAGGGCACCAATGAACTGCTGCGCACCGGCGCGCCCGCGCCCTGTGCACGGCGGATGATGTGCTGGATACCCTGCACATTGCACCCGGCGGCACCGAGCTGGTGCAGGAAGGGGTTATGCTGGATGAGCTGACCCCCAACGCCCGCACCGTGCTGGCAGAACTGGGCCCTAAAGCGCAGACGGCAGATGATTTGGCCGCCGCAACGGGGCTTGCTGTGCAGGCTGTTCTGGCGCGCTCATGGAGCTGGAATTTGCCGGCGCCGCCGTGGATAACGGCGGGGGCCGGTATACCGCGGCATAAGGGCAAGCGGCCCCAGCCGCAGCGGGCGGATATGGCCCGCATGTATGGTGACATTACGGAAAGTATCCGATTAAGATAGAACTTATACGCCAATTTGGGAGAAACAGATATGGCAAAGCAAACTGAACTGGAGCTGACTGCCCAGCAGGCGGCGCAGCCGGAAGAAACCCCGGCAAAAAAAAGCTGCCGCAAAAAAGACTGCAGCGAAAAAACCGGCAGCAAAAAAGCAACCACAAAAAAGACAACGACCAAAACCAAGGCAGCTAAGGCAGAGGACGGCGAAACCGCAGCCGAAAAACCTGCCGCAAAGCGCACCACTAAAAAGACCGAAGCAAAGCCCGGCACCAAGCTGGTGATCGTGGAATCCCCGGCCAAGGCAAAGACCATTGGCAAATACCTGGGCCGCGGCTATACTGTAACGGCCAGCATGGGCCATATCCGGGACCTGCCCGCCAGCACGCTGGGCATTGATGTGGAACATGGCTATACCCCAAAGTATATTACCATCAAAGGCAAGACGGCGCTGGTCAAGGACCTGAAAGCCGAAGCGAAAAAAGCACAGACCGTCTATCTGGCAACCGACCCGGACCGTGAAGGCGAGGCAATCAGCTGGCATCTGGCCAATGTGCTGGGGCTGGACCCCACCGCCCCCAACCGCGTGACCTTTGACGAGATCACCAAAAAGGGCGTGCAGGAGGGTATGGGCCCACCCGCGCACCATTGATATGGATCTGTTCAACGCCCAGCAGGCCCGGCGCGCGCTGGATCGCCTGGTGGGTTATAAGCTCAGCCCGTTTTTGTGGCATAAGGTGCGCCGCGGGCTTTCGGCTGGCCGCGTGCAGAGCGTGGCGGTGCGCATTATCCGCGACCGCGAGATCGAAATTGAAAACTTTAAGCCCGAAGAATACTGGAACATTGACGCCAACCTGAAGCCCCGCCAGAGCGGCTGTGCGTTCAACGCACGGCTGACAGCCCAGGCGGACGGCACCAAGCTGGTGGTGAAAAATAAAAAACAGGCGGATGCCATTCTGGCCGCGTTGGACGGCAAACCCTACACCGTGACCCGTGTGGATAAGGGCCAGCGCCGCCGCCAGCCGCAGCCACCGTTCATCACCTCCACCCTGCAGCAGGATGCCAGCCGCGCACTGGGGTTTTCGGCCACCCGCACCATGCGTGCCGCCCAGCGCCTGTATGAAGGTATGGAGGTGCACGGCTATGGCCAGATCGGTCTGATCACCTATATGCGTACCGACAGTCTGCGCATTGCGGACGAAGCCGCCGCAGCCGCTAAGACCTTTATCGGCAAGACCTGGGGCGAAAATTACGTCTGCAACAAAAAGCGCGTCTGGAAATCCCGCTCCGCCACAGCGGCGCAGGATGCCCACGAAGCCATCCGCCCCTCAATGCCGGAACTGACGCCGGACCAGGTGGAGGGCAGCATCTCCGGCGATGAAGCCAAGCTGTACCGCCTGATCTGGAGCCGCTTTATGGCATCCCAGATGGCAGACTGCCTGATGGATACCGTTTCGGCCAACATCACGGCGGGGGAT
>ENA-OQBL01001047-OQBL01001047.1-human-gut-metagenome-genome-assembly--contig:-NODE-1047-length-11826-cov-2.706556_pt1 | contig 11826 bp, 19 predicted proteins | sample MGYA00242747_ERZ504553 | MGnify/ENA primary metagenome ERZ504553 (study PRJEB26092, sample SAMD00036240) | human gut metagenome | host: Homo sapiens | study: EMG produced TPA metagenomics assembly of...
GTAAGAACATCTGTCATATATATTTTTTGATTGTTTCATAAGCATTTTGTAATTTTGTCTGCCATATTACCCTCCAAATTTAATTTTAATTCTAAAAGTTCAAAACTATCGTTCTCTGATCTTCCTGATATTACGATTCATGAGATGTCTTCCAATATGTCTATAAGCAAATGCTTTAAAAGCTGAAATTTCTTGATGATGTTCCTTCAATAGTTCATCTGGACAATCATAAACACCAAAATCCTGATTAATTCCCTCGCTCTGAATATAAGTATTGTTCCTATCAAATTCAATACTGAGATTTCTGAAATCCTTGACTGCTACTCCATAACCACAAAATGCACCTCTACATTCCGGATTTCGTTCCTGTAACTTCTTTATATAGGTTTTATCCAAAATGAAAGCTTCCAGTTCGTACCACTGATTTTCAAAATTAATTTCTACCCAGCTATGGAAAATATTTTTGGAGCATTACGGTAAACAAACCCTGTCATAGCCCCTTTCTGCAATCTTTTATCAATCGTAAAACCATGTACTCTGCATGGAATATTGCAGGCACGTAAAAGTGCCATAAATAAAGTTCCTTTTGTATTACATTGTCCATAACCATCTGCAAGTACTTTTGAAGCTGAAATTCCGTCATCAATATTATATCCAAATAAAACATCATCTCTTACATAGTTGTAGATTGCCTTAATCCTTTCAAATTCACCCATTTCCTTCCATTTCATATTTTGAATAAGATTTTGAATTGCCGGATTAGAAAAATCAACCATTCGTGTTTCCCTAAGATACTTATCTTTCATTTCCTATCGCCTTTCCCATAGGTTTTCTCACAACACAATGCATTCGCATACCTTACGAATTTCAAATTTTTCTACTTTTAATCCTGCTTTTTTGCAACATTTTATGACCACATCTCTTGTTGGCACCTGGACATCTCCATGTCCGCATATATTTGCCAACGGCATTTCCAATGTATTCATTAGCCATACCAATACTTTGTTGTCACTGTTCACATCTCTAAGAACCAACCTTCCATTTGGGCGAAGACATCTCTTCACACTGTCAAAAAATGCCTGTGGATCCGGATAATCTTTCTTGAACATTTCGTAAATACCAGCATGGCTACTTTCATATCTTCCTGCTGCTTTTGTAAATTCTTTAATTGACATTTTTTCATATTCTTCATTTTTGCATGCTTTTTTCTCCAATCACTGTACCTTTTCGCCTTGCATCCGCATTTCTTCATTCTTTTCATATAAGCATAAAATCTGCTTATGCAATTCCCTCATTTCATCTGGTGCCTTCATAGCATGTTGATGCATAAATTTATCTCCAAAACTGCTTTCAAATGTAACTGCCAGCATAATCGCTAAGAATCATTTCTCGCCTCTTACCCTAATGCCACATCTAGGATCATCATCAAACTAAATCCAAGTGCAAAGAAAAGCGTACCAATATTCGAGTGCTGTCCCTGCGACATTTCCGGAATTAGTTCTTCAACCACAACATATAACATGGCTCCTGCTGCAAAGCTCAGTAAATATGGTAATGCCGGGATTACCAGCTGTGCAGCAAGAATCGTCAGTATTGCTCCAATCGGTTCAACCACTCCTGAAAGTACACCTCCGAGAAATGCCTTTCCCTTGCTTTCGCCCTCTGCCCTAAGCGGCATGGATATAATCGCTCCTTCCGGAAAATTCTGAATGGCAATTCCAAGTGATAAAACGAGTGCACTTGTTGCTGTAATCTGTGCATTTTCAGCAAGAAATCCTGCATACATTACACCGACTGCCATACCTTCAGGGATGTTGTGTAGTGTAACAGCCAACACCATCATTGTTGTACGGCCAAGCTTGCTTTTCGGTCCCTCTGCCTGATCACTTCCAACATGAAGATGTGGAATCAAATGATCGAGCGCTAGTAAAAACAAAATACCAATCCAGAACCCAACAACTGCCGGAACAAATGATAATCTTCCCATACTCTCAGATTGTTTAATAGCCGGAATCAGAAGACTCCAGATTGAAGCAGCAACCATTATGCCTGCTGCAAACCCTGCAAGTGCACGTTGCACTGACTTGCTAAGTGTTTTTCTCATAAAAAACACACATGCTGCACCTAGTGTTGTTCCAACAAATGGAATCAGTATACCTTCAAAAATTATTCATTAACATTACATTTTCCTTCCTTGTATAATCGAAAAATTTTTCATATATATAGCAAAAATTAATTTTCTTCAGCGGTATAGTAACAGTTCTATAGCTTGTTGATTATATTTTCGCTATAATCTTTCAAACCGCCTTCATGTTAGTTTAAACTAACCATCACATATATAAGAAACCGCGCAAAAAGTAAACTATAATTTTACACGGTTCTTCTTGTGTTTAAGTATATCACTTACGAAATCATATAACAATAGAATTCTTTCAACAATGTTTTAATTTTTTCTGAACAGTAATCTGGACAGTTTCAGCACAAAATTCCTTGGGTCATTTCATCAATCCTTCTCCCCTTCATTCGCTTCCTCCAGCATAACACTCTCCTGTACCTGTATGTCAGCATACTGGACGCGAAGAACTGCCTGAGGCCAGTTTATGCTGACCATTGCGTTTTTTCTCTTTTTCCATGCCTGCTTTGCGGATTAGGTCAAGAAGCTCATTTAATACTTCTTTTGTCAGGTATCCACCCCGCCAGTGAAAAACAAGCACCTTTCCTTTCTTAGCAGCCTGCAAAGACCGATTGTATACATCCTCCTGTTTGGTAAATGATAATTTCTTCTCTTTGTAGTAAAAATGATCATAATCATTGCAATGAGGCGCAGGCGCGATCAAAGGCTCATGATCGCGAAAGATCTGCTGATCATCCAGGTTGAAATAGTCATAGCGGATTTCCGTGTTTTCGTGATCTTTTCCCAGACTGTTATCAAAAGTGGCATCTAAATGATAATATATGCCATTTATCTTTACAATATTCCAGGTGTGCCGGTATTTGATTCCTTTTTCCGGATTGTTACCGCAAATTGCGATCACACACCATACTCCCAGCGCATCCAGAAGAACCTTCACCGCTTTCGCAATGCCCTCGCATACCCCGACGCTCTGTCCAAGAGGACCTATGATCTCATGGGAATATGCTTTTTTCAGTTTGTCATAACGGACATTTTCGCAGATAAAATCGTGCACATATTTCTCTTTTTCCCACTCAGACATCTTCTGTGCCGGGCGGACAAGCTTCTCTACCCTGGCTGTCAGAGCCTTCTGATGCTCCCGGATCTTGTTTTTCTCAAAAAGATATTCCGGTATGAAAATCAGGTTCGGCGAATCTTTGTAGTAACGATATTTAAAATTAGTTACCCAGAATATTTCCGGATGGTCCAGCCTCATCTGGGAAAAAAATATTGTAAAGCTCCTCTCCGGAAAATGCCGGAACCTGAATTTCATCCGATAGATTTTTCACCCCGACAAAAATGCTGTGATAAGTAGCCTGCTGGGGTTTGTTCATATGATTATAATAGTATTGTTCCATTTTTATCCTTTTAGCTTATCTGTCAGTTTCAGATATCCCTGCACAAGTAGATCTGTTACGATCAGCACAACGACTGACAAAATCAGACAATCTCTTACACTAAATTCGTAAAAAAGCTGCAAAACCAGCAATCGTCCAATATACTCCAATATGCACTGCATACATTTTGGATATCTGCCTGGAATAATAGCACAGCTTATTGTAAACAAATTTCCATTTTTCTATAATCGGCATGAGGAAAAAATGCCACTGCAAATACAAGGATAATGCTGCAGAAGGTTCCCACTACTTTCACAAGTCCGGGAGTTCGATACTGTTCGATCATATAATTAAAGAATCCGTCAACACCCGGATGCATTACGATGCAGATTACAAACCAGGCTGCCGCTACGATTCCGCATACCAGACCGCTCTTTTTGTAAAAAGCTCCTTTTTCATCCTCTGGTACTTTTCTGATTACTTTTGCAAAAAACATATCCTAAAAATTACATAACTCAGATATGGAAAAAACGCAGAAGCTTGTCTCACCTTTTCCCCCAAAGGTCATATCCAGAAGCCAGTTAAGTGCCTGATTATCAGAAACCAGCAGTTTGGTAAAAGGTGTTACGATTCCCACTATCAATGCACTTATTATGTAACCGCCAAGTTTTACATTAAATTTCCTGTACAAAGCAAGTACAAGGTAGCACATACCGGATATGAAAAAGATATTCACAAATGTAAGCATGGAATACCGACTTGCTTCAAATACTTCCCTGCTGCCTGCCACTTCCCCTGTAATGGAATTTCTTATGGCGTAACTGACCGTCATGACTGCCGCATAGCACAAATTGCTTATGCCTTGGTAAATCAACAGTTTTATACCGTTTCTGACCATGTCCTTTGGCTGGGAATGACGTGTAAAAACACTTCCAAAACCCATGGTAAACAGATATAAGCAGGCTCCGGTAGGCATAAACAGGGCAAACATAATTTTATGTACACTTGACTCTGCCGCTGCTGCACCTGCAATTGTCTGAAAAGAATGTATAAATACAATCATGATCATCAGAAAGCCTTTTACCAGGTCAAGCTCTCTCTGGCGTCCAGTATTTACTTCTTTTTCTTTTAAAGAAAACATATTTCTTCCCCTTTTCCTTAATTTGTTCAAATATTATCTAAAAGTGCAATGTTTTTTGGATACTCCATATTAGAATATAAGTTCAGCTGCAGCTGCAATATCCTGTTATACTCATCACATCCAGGCTCAAGGACTCTTCTCTGCTCATACAAGTCGTGGTCTTCCTTGCTCATTTTCACATCAAAGCTTTCCTTTGTATGAAACTGGATTTCAATTCGGTAGTTGCGCGGATTTTTAAATTTGGTATTCACGCCATTGTATGGAAAACTGTCATTGACCCAATAATTTTTTAATGCATAGATTTTCCAGTTTTTCTCAGACAAAGCCGTTATAACAGAACGGATCTGTTCTACATAATCTTCCGGATCCAGTATGATCGTATAACGGACTACATCTGCCAGCGAATCAAAGAAGGATTTCTCTACTCTCTGATAAAGCTTATTGTACAAGGATTTCGGTGATTTCACTCTGTACTCTAATCCTTCCAGTACGGCTTTGTTGGTTTTCGCGAACTCTACAAGGAATTTGGTTGTCTCGAATTCTGTGGATAAATAATCGGCATAAAACACTCTTTCCTCAGGAGAAAGCTTCTGAAACAGTTCCCTGTCCTCATCTGTCCATAATTCTTCGATTTCTTTGTTCAGATAGATTTTTTCAGCTGTTTCCGCAGACGGAAGGCGGTGAAGCTCTATGGAAACAATGGAAAAAAGATTCAAACTGTAGTCTGACCGGTCAGACAGACTACTGACAATTTTCCCGAAATTATCAATAATTAAATTTACCTTCCGCTCAATCAGTGTATAAGCCGAATCCGAACCGCCTGCTTCTATCACCAGCTTGCCATCTTTTACCTTAATACTTCTTACCACGTTTCTTTCAACAAATCCAACGATTTCTTCGGAATTATATTTGTCGAACTTGTCATAGCTCAAATCAATATTTGCATTTTTTAGTTCTGCCAGCTGGTTTCCAACAGCTAACACAGCTGCCAGTTCCTTCAGCCTGATAACATTTTGATTGTTCAACACCAAAGCTTCTTCTAACTGAACAAGTGCTGTACCATTTTCACCGATAAAGTGAAGCATACGGATTATGGCATATTTATGCAGATCTGATGGAAATTCAAATATATCGCCGTATTCTTCCAACAGGCATGCACTGAACAAAACATGATATTTACTCATAACCTGAAAGAACGTAAGCTCTTCTGTCTGCTTCTGAATTCCAAGCTTGTCCACATATCTATTCATAATTTCCTGATTTAAGCCAAATCCAATATGTGCAAATAGCGCTGCGGACAAAAGACAGTAGCACTCATCTTCATTCAGATTTTTCAGTTTCTGCTTATCCATTATCATATCACAAAATTCTGCAATATCGATAAAATGCATTATAGAATAATCAGAAATATTAGGATATAACTTTTTATATTTTTCCAGCATTCTCTGGACAACTGTACAGTTATCCCGGTAGTTCCCATATAGTTTTTTTGATTTTGCTAATAAAATTTCCGAACACTTATTAACTATCATTTAGTTTTTCTCCAGTCTCTTTTCCCTGTTCTCCTTCGTTTGCCTCTTTAATCAGGATAATGGCGCAGAGTTATTCGTTTCTTTTCCGGCTTAATTACCTCAAGATTACTTACCGTTTCAAAATAATCATTCATATTCCGAATATTCTTTTGTCATTTAAAATCATATCGAACCACAGCACAGTTTTTTACTCCAAATGCAGCATATTCCTCATTTGTCATATCCGTAAAATAGGACTGTACCACTCTGGCGATTCCATTGTGGGCAACCAGGATGTAGGTCTTTTTATCGGACTCTGCTTTTATTTCATCAAGAAGATTATAGATTCTCTGTGCCAGCCGAAGTGTTGATTCTCCGCCTTCATGACTGCATGCAAAAACTCCTTTGCTTTCTTGAAATCCTTCCCATCCCGGGGAGTGGACTCCCATTTTCCAAAATTCTGCTCAATCAGCCTTGGTTCCACCCTGTATGGAATCCCTGTCATTTCCGAAATCAACTGAGCCGTATCTGCCGCCCTGCTAAGCGGTGAGCAGAGGATTTCATCTGCCTTAATCCCCTCTGCAAGAATCTTTTGTCCTGTCTCCTTTGCCTGCTCGCGTCCATATTCTGTAAGCGGACTGTCTGTAGCCCCGCATATTTTGTTCTCAACATTCCACACGGTCTGCCCGTGTCGGATGAAATAGAAATGTCCCATGGTGAGTTCCTCCCGTTATTTTCTTCTCATAATCCTGGTTATATTTCTCGGTAAGCGTCTTTACCTCTGCTTCTGTAAATCCAATATAAGGTGCAAAATTCCTAGAGCATGTTTGAAAAAGGCTTTCTGCAAGATGTGCGTCACAATCGTCCAAGAAAATAAAATACAAATAAAAGCAAAGTAGCAATAGCCGATATATTTGCTATATCATTCCACATATTCCACCTTGTTCTTACATTCTTACGCTAATCGCCTTAATCACCGTCACATCCGCTGGCAGCCATTCTACATCTCCCATTTTTTCCTTCGTCAGCCATTTTGCGGCTTCGTGTTCTTTTAACACAAGATCCCCTTTCACAATCTCGCACCAAAAGCAGTCCATGGAAAGGTGAAAATCTGGATAGTCATACTCGATGGTATCAATTAACTCTCCCACTGCAATTTCTGTATCAAGTTCCTCCATAATTTCACGTTTTAACGCTTCCTGCGGTGTCTCGCCAGGTTCTATTTTTCCACCGGGAAATTCCCAGCCACCTTTTAAGGGACCGTAGCCACGTTGGGTTGCAAAAATAATGGGTTCACCTTTTTCATTAACAGCTTTTATTACTGCTGCGACTACTCTAACTGTTTTCATAAGTTCCTCCTCATCATGAATTCACAATATACTCATAAATATCTTCCCTTACAGGTACATCAAGAATCCACTCTATCTCCACTGCTGTTTTTTCTGTATTTGCCATTTTAAATTCTTTTGTTTTTCCACTTGCAGTCATAGTGCCAAGATAATAGAATTCTTTGGAAATTTTGTCATCTTTGTTTTTTCGTACAAAAAGTTCCACTTGGATTCCTCGCTCTTTCGCTTTTAAGAAATTCTGTACATCCTCTGACTGCAAGCTTCTTCCAGATTTCGAAATTGCAATTAGGCGATCTCGAAAGCCAGGAATAAAATGATCCTCATATTTGGTAGTATCGCTAATATTTTCTTCTTTATCATAATTGATAAATACAGGAAATGTTTTTGTCTTTTTGTCAAACTTGTAACCACCAATATTTAAAGGAACTTCATTTTGTGCCCAATTCAGCAAGCGGCAAACATCTTCATAAGTATATTTTTGATATAAAACCAAATCAGTCTTAGCATAACTATTCCTGTAATCTCTTTCGTAGCGGTTTATTCCAAAATCAACCAATTCTTTAAGGATATTATAAAATTCATCATTTGATAACATTTCCACAAACGATTTCGTTGGTTTATAGTCATTTCCAGCTTCTTCAATAAACACACACTGAGAATAGGTCTTCTTACCTGTTCCAGCAGGAAATTCATTTGTCATCACATTTACAATATTTTCTTTTTGATCCTGGCTAAGTTCTTTTCCAATATGATTTCATATCTTTGGAAAGCTCTGCAAAGAGGCCTAATTTAGGAAACCCATGAGAATACGTGAGCATCCGTTTTAACAGTTGAAGTTCCTGTATACGTTTTCCATTTGCTAATTTCTTAGATACAAATTCAATTACCTTTTCCTCATCCAAGGACAACCGAACTTTATATTCTTTTTCATATTTCACCAGGAATTTGTAATAGGAACCAAGACTGTTATTGTCAAAAATTCCGAATAACATCCATCTCTCCGTAATCATCAAAATCACGAAGGTTTGGAATCCTTCCAAGCTTATTCTTCAGATTCGTGTAAATTTTCTTTTGATAAGCTTAATATCACTGAAGTTTGCATTATCTACAGATGCAAAAATTCTTTTCCGGCTAATTTCATCAAAATGTACGGTAGAAGCTCCTGGAATTATCCTTCCGCCTTCCATAATGTATCTACGAATATTGTCTTTATTGTAAGTTCTATCCCCTGATAGCGCAATTGGAATCATAAAGTTATTATTATAATTTCCAATAAAATCCAGAATAACTACATATTCCTTTCCCTTGGCTTTTCGCAAACCTCGTCCAAGTTGTTGAATAAAAACAATTGGGGACTGCGTTGGTCTAAGCATAATAACTTGATTAACTTCAACAATATCCACACCTTCATTTAATATTTCAACAGAAAAAAGTATAGTCTAATGGCTGGTTGTCATCTGTTGCTTCATCCTCGTTCATTGCCAATCTTTCAAAAGCAGCTTGTCTTTCCGATTCAGAAGCATTCCCATTAAGCGCTATTGTTCTAAACTTACGTCCAGTAGAAGGATTCATTATTTGATTAAATTTCTCAGACAGTTCCTCTGTTTCTTTTATACTGCTACAAAAGATTAGTCCTTTGACTTTTTCTCCACTGTAACCATAGTAATCAGCTTGGCTGATAATATGTTTTACTCTCTCATCACTTGTCAGCATAGAAAATCTCTACTGGCATTTTCAGCATCACCAATAATTGATAAATCTGTTATTCCAAAATAATGGAACGGACAAGCAGATTTTCTTCCATTGCCTGTTGAAGCCGAATCTCGTATGCGATCTGATAATTGAAAAGCTCATAGACATTTCTGCCTTCCATATTATCATCTCTTTTATCCGGAGTTGCTGTCATACCAAGCCAAAGCTTCGGAGTAAAATGTTTCATTACTTTCTGATAAGTATTGGCTGGAACATGATGAGCCTCATCCAGAATAATACAGTCAAATGCATCCTTTTCATATTGGAATAAATGCTCATTACGATTCAACGTTTGAACTGTAGCAAAAATGTAATCCGCATCATACTCATGATACCCAGCACCTACCAGCCCCATAGAAACAGACTTTCCAAAGACCTTTTCGTAAGACTTTTTTCGTCTGTCTTGCTAATTGACCTCTATGTACCAGGAACAGTACTCGTTTGTAACCTAATTCCCGCATCGCAAAGGCCGAGGCAAAAGTTTTTCCCGTTCCTGTTGCAGAAATCAAGAGTGCTCTTTGCTCTCCTGATTCCACTATTTTCCGAAGGTTTGTAATGAACTTCACCTGCATACTATTGGGTTTCAATTTATAGCTTTCAATTGAAGTAATTTCTTGTTCTTTGGCAATTTCTCTTTGATGCTTTATTATCTTATAACGTTCTTTGTAATTTTCATAAATTCATCGTAAAATAGGGCATAGGATGAGTTCCATAATTCTCTGAACTCAGCAACAATTTCTTTCGCCATTTCGCCTTGTTCTGTTGAAAGCAGCTTGGTATTCCATTCACGATTGCTGGTAAGTGCGGCGCTGGTGATATTGGAGCTTCCAATTATAATGCGATATATTTCGTCGTTTTTTAAAAATATATCCCTTAGTATGGAAGCCTTCGGCTGCTCTTTCTACATCGAACATTTTCAAAGTAATGTTAGATAATGAATTAAGTTTCTCCAAAGCTCTTGGTTCGCTGAAATTCAGATAATTAGTAGTCAGAATTTCACCTGGAATATTTCTTTTTTCAAGTTCTTTTAGTGTCTGAAGCAATGGAGTGATACCGCTCATAGTAATAAAAGCTACACTAATCTGAAAACGGTCGCATGCCAAAAGCTCATCTTCTATGGATGAAAGAACCTTTTTCCCTTTTTTGTAATTGTTTGATACAAATCTAGGACGATATGTACTACCAGATGCAACAGCCCCGTCTATATATGCAGTTTCAAAACCGGATCGCATTTCATCAATTTTGCTCATTTGTTTATAACACTCCCTGCTTCCACATTTCTTCCGCCACACTCACATATTCCTTACTATTCTCCACAATCCCAATCTTCTCTTCCCACGTAAGATTTCTCTTAATCTTCGCAGGACTTCCTATTACCAGGGAGCCGTCTGGGATGATGGTGTTTTTGGTGACAAGGCTTCCGGCGCCGATGATGCAGTCGCTGCCGATTTTGGCTCCATCAAGGATTATGGCGCCCATTCCAATTAAAGTGCGGTCACCGATTGTGCAGCTATGGATTACGGCATTGTGGCCGATTGTGACATTGTTCCCAATATAGACTGGCAGGCCTCGGCTGACGTGGACTGTGCAGTTTTCCTGGATGTTGGGTTTCTGCGCCGATGGTGACGGGGGCGTCGTCGCCGCGGATGACGGCGTAATACAGGACGCAGCTGTCCCGGCCGATGGTTACGTCTCCAAGGATGATGGACTGCTTGGCGATTCTCGCGCTTTTCTCTATTTTCACATTTCTATAGCTCAGTTTTTTACCTCATTCTGCTCGTATCTCGGTTCTTTCTTAACATTGGGAGAATTCCATTCTTCTCAATTTTTCATTACTAAGCGAAACTAATAGCTCGTAGTAAATACTGAGATTATACCAATACCCAAAGTACCAAAAAGGCCCCTTATATTGACAACAATACTTCTACATTTTCTCTAATCTTAGCATACTGAAAAGAGATTGTATATTTCTTTATGCTCTCAGTATTGTCTTCCCGTTTAAAAAGGCCTGTCAATAAATTTCCTGTGCATCTATTTCTAAAAAGCGGAAGATCTGTTTCAGATATTTCTCCATAGAGGAGTCATCGCTGCAGTAGATTTCATGTTTTGTTCCAGGCATATAAATATATTTACAGGAGCTGCTGCCTTGCTGCTTCACTTTTCCTGCAAATCTTTTCAGTGCGCGCACAGATACAAAATCGTCATTTTCTGCCTGAAAGAAAAGTACAGGTACCTTTATTTTTTTCCACCCCCAAATCCGCAGATACCAAACTCATTTTTTATAGCCGCCAAAAGCCAGCCATAGGATGCCGCACAGGTCTGCAGTTCCTTGTGCGCCCTGCGAATTTTCATCATATCTTTCAAATCTTGATTCCGAGGTTCCGGCACAGGTTTCAAAGCTTTCCCCTCCATCATAGAGTTTTTGCCCATGCCACATACTTTTGAGCCTTTCCGAAAAAGCATTCAAAATTGTGCAATCAAAACTACAGCGGCCAGGGCACCTTTCCTGTAAGAGGACGGATCATAGGCGAACTTAATATGATTTTCTGAAACAGTCCAGGCT
>ENA-OQBL01001048-OQBL01001048.1-human-gut-metagenome-genome-assembly--contig:-NODE-1048-length-11823-cov-4.075068_pt1 | contig 11823 bp, 14 predicted proteins | sample MGYA00242747_ERZ504553 | MGnify/ENA primary metagenome ERZ504553 (study PRJEB26092, sample SAMD00036240) | human gut metagenome | host: Homo sapiens | study: EMG produced TPA metagenomics assembly of...
CAGGAAGACGATTCCGCTGGTTCGGGTGATGCAGGCGTTGAAGAAGAAAAGATAGGTCGATAGATATAAACTATAAAATAGTTCAACAACTATAAAAAGCCACGATTTGAACTCTTTGATTCAGATCGTGGCTTTCTCAAAAACCTGCTGTTCTATTCTGTTTTTCTGCCAAAAATCTTCTGCAGTTCCTAGAATCAGCCTTACCGCGTGGTGCTCAAACGTTTTTGCAACACTTGTTGCTAAAAATATCAATGCAGTTATTTTCTTCTATCTCTGCGCCACCTTATGCGGATTCAGAATATTCTTCGGATCAAACACCCTCTTAATTCCGTTCATCAATTCCAGGTTTTCTGTCGGAAGGGATTCTCTGAGATATGGCTTCTTGGCAAAGCCTCTTTCCTTTTATGCTCCCTATATTTTTCTATTTTCCCGCTCTTCCAGAATCTCATTGATCAGCATAAAGTGGCGTTTTAATGCTTCCTGACCTTTCGTTTCATCTTTCTCTTTCAGTGCTTCTATCAATTTTTTATGACATTCATTTAACAATTTTTTCCGTTCTTCCGTGCGCAGAATCGCTGCACGCATATCATGAATAAACGAATCTATAACGCCAGAACACGCTTCCAAAAAATCCAGTACCAGAATATTCCCCGAACTTTGTGCAAGCATAAAATGAAGCTTCTTATCCAGAGCCGCATTCTTTACATCATCGGTACTTTTATCCAGCTCTTTTACCAATGATTCCATTTCTTTTATCTGTTCGTCCGATGCATGTTCTATGGCAAGCGAAAATGCCAGGCATTCCAGGGCCTGACGAATCTGGCTGATCTGCTTATAATCGATCTGATCCATAGCGAACATCATTGTCATGGTCTCCGCAAGGCTCTTCTGGAACTCACATGTAATGTAATTTCCTGATCCCTGCTGTGAAGAGATCACTCCTGTCATATCCATGATACGAATTGCTTCCCGTACCGAATTACGACTCACATTCAGTCGTTCTGCAATGTCTCTCTCCGGCGGCAATTTTTCTCCCGGACGCAATTCTCCGTCCATGATCTTCTTTTTAAAATAGTCTATGACACCTTTATAGGCTTTCTGCTGTCTTTCCATCCGTACCTCTCCTGTTACGCGATAACCAACGGTACATCCAGTTCTTTTGCCTTCTGGATATCCTCTTTTGATACTCCATCATCTGTAATAATCTTATCCACTTCATTCGTTGGACAGATTACAGACAGATAGCCTCCGCCAAACTTACCGCTGTCTGCCAGTACATATACTTTCTCTGCCGCCTTCATGATCGCCTTTTTCACTTCCATCTGTGGTGTGGCAATCGATAATTCCACATGTCCGACTCCCGCAAGTTCATCTCCCGCAATCAGAGAATTGGTTACAACTGCGATCCGCTTCTTCTGTGTAACATTCCGGTAGATCGTCTCTGCCGAATACTTCCGTTCCGTCTCTGTCTCGACCTTTACTGCTCCGCCATGGGTACGTTTCAACAACCCTTCTATATCCATCGCTTTGATGTCATTTCTTATCGTTACCTCTGAGCAGCCGAATTCTTTGCTCAGATCTGTAACTTTTACTCTTCCTTTTCTGTCAAGTTCTTTTAATATCTCATTTCTACGTTCTTCCATGGCAGCCTCCCCGCAACTATCCTCTTAATAAATCAGTTTACACTTTTTATATCAATTGTCAAGCATACAGACAGCTCCTTTTTGAGAACATTTGTTATCTCATTCTTACCTTACTCTGTCCTAACTGTGTTGCAATTGTTGTAAAAATCGGTACAAACTGATCTCCGAAATTGTCTTTGGTGTAACTACCGCACGTTCGATCTGTTCCCACTCGTATGTCTTACTTTCTCCATTCTGCTCGAGTGTGATTCCTTTTTCGGAAAATGTATATTCTACCGGCGCGTTATATTCTCTGTTTACAACAACCTGTTTTTTTGCTCTCATCTTAAGCTGGAACGGTGTGCCGCCAAGGAATATTACCGCTGCCACCAGATAAAGCGCCGCTCCTATGCCACTCACTCTTCCGGTTGTATACGAGAAGATTCCCATAAATGCAACTGCAAGTCCCAGTATATTTACCAGAAATCCGCTGAATTTGGAATATGCGTGGAATAAAAGGAAGTCATACAATGCTTCTTTTGTCATATTCACCATCATCTTATTCTCATTCACTACTTTTGTCTCTTTTTCTACCATGCTCATTTAACATTACCTCCTGTTGATTTTTATTTATCTCTTTTTTAGAAAAGTCCTTTTATACTTTGACATATAAAAGGACTGGAAATGTTTGTACTACTCGTACTATATCGCTATTTCAGATTAGTTTGCTTTTACTTTATCGTAAGCCCATCCTTCCGGACTGTAGATACCTTTCTGTCTCTTCTGCATCCATTTATCAAATGCTGCTGTAATGAACGGGCAGAGGAACAGGGTAATGATAGAAGCTGTTGCACACTGTGCTGTTGCCATACTTACCATTCCTTCCATTGAAGGGTCAGCTTCTGCAACAGGTGTCATAGCTGAGTTCAACATCGCATGTATGGGAGCTTTCACAATCGGTAACAAATTAAGAGAAGAATTAACAGACGCTTTCCTGACAAACGACTTCGTTCCGGGATGCTCTTCTCAGCCAAAGGTAGATGCTTTCAGAGAGTACGAAGCAGCTCACCAGAAATAAGTTATAAAAGGTAATTTTAAAACAGATATTATCAATTTTTTTCATTTCTCCAATATAATATGATATAAAAGGCGGCATGCAGATCACACAACCTCTGCATGTCGATTTTTTGTCCTAAAAAAAGAGACCACCGTCAGCAGTCTCTTCCTCCATATCCATAATATGTCTATATCTCAAAAATGTATTCTATAAATTATGATTTCTCTTTTCCACGTCCATGATCATGTCCACTCTTGTGGCATGTCTTCCGCCTTCAAACTTAGCATTCAGCCACTCATCCACGATGCATTTCGCAGTCTCGATACCGATCACACGTGCCCCGAATGCGATCACGTTCGCATCGTTGTGCTCTTTCGCCATTCTTGCTGTATATGGATCACTGCACACTACTGCACGGATTCCATTTACTTTATTCGCTGCCAGTGAGATTCCGGCACCGGTTCCGCAGATTGCGATCCCCTGCTCTACTTCGCCGCTTGCCACTGCATTCCCGATCTTCTCACCAAATTCCGGATAATTACAGCTTTCATAAGAATCTGTTCCATAGTTCACAACTTCATGTCCCAGACTTTCCAGATATTCTACAATCTCATTTTTCATGTCTACTGCAGAATGATCATTTGCAATTCCAATCTTCATATCCCTGTTCCTACCTTTATCTTTCATATTTTACTTATTTATATTATAATTAGTAACGAAATAAATATCAATGTTTTATAGAAGGAGTTTTTTATGGTTAAATTAATCGCCAGCGATCTTGATGGCACACTACTTCAAAACGGCGCACATGATGTAAATCCAATTGTTTTCGACCAGATTCGCACACTGAAAGAACACGGGATCATATTTGCAGCTGCCAGCGGACGTCAGTACCTGAACCTTCGCAGACTGTTCACTCCGGTTCAGGACGATATTGCATACATCGCCGAAAACGGTTCTCTCTGCATATACAACGAAGAGACTATTTCCAAAGGAATTATTGAGCAGGACCTTGCTTACCGTATCCTGGATGAAGTTGCCAAATATCCACAATACAACTGTATTATCTCCGGCGAACGTGTCTGCTACAGCACCTCGAAAAATCAGGAATTCTATAATCACATGGTAAATGTCATCCAGAATAATATGAAATTCATCGATGACCCCAAAACGGAGATTCCGGAACCGATCCTTAAGATTGCAGTCTGCGATTACAGCGAAACCGATGCGTGTGAAAAACATCTAAAAGAAATGTTTTCATCCGACATCAAGGTTGTTACTTCCGGCAATCTCTGGGTAGACTTCATCTGCCCGACCGCCAACAAGGGAAGTGCATTAAAAGATCTGATCGATCATTTACATATTGAAGCAAAAGACTGCGTCGTATTCGGAGATCAGTATAACGATGTCGAAATGCTGCAGACCGCCGGTACAAGCTATGCCATGGCAAATGCTGCTCCCGGTATCGATAAATACGCAACCAATGTTACCGATTCTGTAGAAAAAACCCTGCAGCAGATTATTGACGAATTACCAGCCGTATAACACCACAGAACCGGACATCTCTGCCGGAAGATTCGTAAGGAACTGCCTTTGACAGTTCCTGCAGACGACAACTTATCCTGCATACTTTGGAAAGAAATCCGTAACATCATCCGAAGCGAAGATGGCATCGGACACATTCAGGATAATGATTATGCGGCACCGATCATCAGGCACCGCGCCGATCCTTACATTTATAAACATACCGACGGAAAGTATTATTTTCTTGGCTCTCATACAGATGCCGGGCACAACTTAAATGGTACTTATCAGTATCTTTACATCATTCTCCGCTGCGTCGATACACTCGAAGATCTGACTGATAATTCCGGGCGCTTCACTCGCCATGAGAAAAGAAGACCTTACACTTCCCGATCATTGGTAAGCTTTAATTTATCTAAGATATAGAATATCAGGCTAAGTGCCATGGCAACAACACATGCCAGAACCATTCCGGTTAATGACACGGTTCCGATATTCACAGATATTCCAGACAGACCGGTTACAAATACGATGGATGTTAACATCAGGTTTCTGGATCTTCCGTAATCTACTCTGGAGTCTACCAGAATACGTAAACCAGAAGCACCGATCATACCATACAGAAGGAATGAGATTCCTCCGATAACCGGTCCCGGAATTGTCTGAATCATCATCGACAATTTCCCGACAAACGAACATATAATAGACAATATTGCAGCTCCTCCGATAACACGGACGCTGTATACTTTTGTTACAGCCATAACCCCGATATTCTCTCCGTATGTAGTAGTCGGCACTGATCCGATCAGACCTGACACCATTGTAGGAAAAATTATCCCCCAAATAAAGATCTGTGAAGTCCGGGATCTGTCAGAAGATCTCTTCCTATGATCTTACTCGTTACAACCTGATGCCCGATATGTTCCGATGTAATAACCAGAAGTACCGGCAAAATCATTAAAATTGCCCCCATATCAAACTTCGGCGCCTGAAAATTCGGGATTGCAAACCATGAAGCCTCTACTACCTGTGTAAAATCTAGGATTCCACAGGCAAGTGCTGTCAGATATCCTGCAATTACTGCAATTAAAATCGGAATTACCGACAAAAATCCTCTAAATAAAATATTTCCAAATACAGCAACGCCTAATGTCACAGCAAATACAATCACATTCTTTGGATCAATCTTATCATCCAAAAGCCCGGCATTACTTGCAGCCGAACCAGACAATTCCAGACCTATCAATGCAACAACCGGTCCCATAGCCGCCGGCGGGAGTACGATATCAATCCACTTTGTTCCGCATTTGTAAATAATAAAGGACAGAATACATCCGCATAAACCGACCGCAACAAATCCTCCCAGTGCATACGGATATCCCATCTTACTGATAACAACACCTGCCGGTGCAAGAAATGCGAAGCTCGACCCCAAATATGCCGGTGACTTTGCTTTTGTCACTGCAATAAAAATCAGCGTTCCTACGCCGTTCATAAAAGTACGATTGCCGGATTGATTCCAAAAATAAACGGAACCAGTACAGATGCCCCAAACATCGCAAACATATGCTGGATACTAAGCGGCAGCAATAGTTTCAATGGTACTTTTTCTTCTACCTGGATAATCTTATGACTTTCCATGTTTCATTTTTCTCCTCTTTTCTTCATTCATTTTGTGATCCATCTCAGAACTGCTTCAAACCGGCTTCTATATGAATTGCCTGATTTTTTTCCTGGCCATTTTATATTGCCGTTTTTCAAAAAAATGAGGTATGAGAATTACACATCTCATACCTCTTTATCTAAGATTTCACTCTTTAAATTATTCTAACATATCCGACTTATCTGAGGAAGTAAAATTCTTATTTTTCATATAAGCATTTCACAGTTGGATAGATTTTTCTGAACTGCTGATAACGTTCTTCATATTTTGCTGTCAGCTCTACATCCGGCTCCACGGTGTCTACTACTTTTACAATCTTCGCTGCCGCCGTCTCTACGTCCGGATATTCACCACAGCCAACTGCTGCCAGCATTGCTCCGCCAAGTGCCGGTCCTTCTTCATTTTCAACTATATCAACCTTTAGGTTCATGATATTGGCAATCATTTTCTTCCAAAGTGGACTCTTGGCTCCGCCACCACAGATCTTGGTTCTCTCGATCTTAATTCCAAGGCTCCTTGCAACTTCCAGAGAATCACGAAGTCCAAACGCTACACCTTCCAGCACCGCCTGAGTCATATCTTCACGGGTCGTATCCATTGACATTCCGATAAACATCGCTCTTGCATCCGGATTATTATGTGGTGATCTTTCCCCCATCAGATATGGAAGATAGAATACACGATTCTCGCCAAGATTTGTAATTCCGGCCTGTTCTGCAGCAAAATCCTTTGTCTTTAAAATCTCTTCATTCCACCATTTATTACATGATGCCGCACTTAACATACATCCCATCAGATGATAATGACCATCTGCATGTGCAAATGAATGCAGTGCATTATTCTCATCTACCCCAAACTTGTTGCTTGATATAAAGATAGTTCCGGATGTTCCGAGGGAAATGTTACACATTCCGTCTCCTACTGTCCCTGTTCCTACCGCTGCTGCTGCATTATCTCCAGCTCCTGCAATTACTTTTACATTCTCTGAAAATCCAAGTTCATCTACAATTTCTTTTTTCAGAGTTCCAACTACTTCATAACTTTCATATAATTTTGGCAGTTTATCTTCTGTAATTCCACAGATATCCATCATCTCTTTTGACCAACAGCGATTCTTCACATCCATAAGCAGCATTCCCGATGCATCCGATACATCAGTACAGAACGATCCTGAAAGTTTATATGCCAAATAATCTTTCGGCAGCATAATCTTTGCGATCTTTTCAAAATTCTCCGGCTCATGCTTTTTCATCCAGAGGATCTTCGGTGCAGTAAATCCTGCAAACGCAATATTTGCCGTATATTCTGATAACTTATCTTTTCCGATCACTTCATTCAGGTACTCTGTCTCTTCCCCTGTTCTTCCATCATTCCAGAGAATTGCCGGACGAATAACATTATCATCTTTATCCAGAGCAACCAGACCATGCATCTGGCCTCCAAAGCTGATTCCTGCTACCTGTGACTTATCACACTCGGCAGTCAGTTCTTTAATCCCTTCCATTGATTTTTCAAACCAGTCTTCCGGTTTCTGCTCTGACCATCCCGGATGTGGGAAGAAGAGCGGATATTCTTTCGAAACAATCTTTTTAATATCTCCTGTCTCATCCATCACCAGAAGTTTTACTGCTGATGTTCCAAGATCTACACCTATGTATAACATCATTTACCTCCATAATCACTTTTGGGTCTGAAAAATTCAGTCCCATCTATTACTTATTACCTGTCCGTTATTATCCCCATGGATTCTCTGTCGGATATTTTACCCCTGCCGGCTGGTTATAACCAATCTCATCTACCGGAACTCCGATATATTTGAATACTTCAAACAGTTCTTTTCCGAAATGTCCAAATGCAACAGCTCCGTGATGTGGGAATCCTTTTTCTACCAGTACGTGACGATAGAATCTTCCCATCTCTGGAATTGCGAATACACCGATTGCACCGAATGATCTTGTCGCTACCGGAAGAACTTCTCCCTGTGCAACGTATGCACGGAGTTTGTTGTCTGCTGTGCTCTGCAGACGATAGAATGTAATATCTCCAGGCACGATATCTCCTTCCAGAGTTCCCTGTGTAACTTCTTCCGGAAGAGTTCTTGCCATGATCTTCTGGTATTTCATCTCGCAGAATGAAAGCTTGCTTGATGCAGTATTTCCACAGTGGAATCCCATGAATGTGTCTTTCTGTGTATAGTTGTATTTTCCTTCAATATCGTTCTTGTACATATCTTTAGGTACAGAGTTGTTGATGTCGAGTAATGTTACTGTATCCTGACTTACAACAGTTCCGATGAACTCACTTAATGTTCCGTAGATATCAACCTCGCAAGATACAGGAATTCCCTGTGCTGTCAGACGGCTGTTCACATAACATGGCACAAATCCGAACTGTGTCTGGAATGCAGGCCAGCATTTGCTTGTGAGTGCTACGTATTTGCGATATCCTTTGTGTTCTTCTACCCAGTCTTTTAATGTAATTTCATACTGTGCAAGTTTTGGAAGAATCTCCGGTTTCTTGTTTCCGGCTCCAAGTTCTTCTTCCATTTCTTTTACGATTGCAGGAATTCTTTCATCTCCGGCATGCTTATTAAATGCCTCGAAAAGATCCAGCTCAGAGTTTTCTTCAATCTCTACTCCGATATTGTAAAGCTGCTTGATTGGTGCATTACATGCAAGGAAGTTCATCGGTCTTGGTCCGAAGCTGATGATCTTCAAATTCTGAAGTCCTACAACAGCTCTTGCAATTGGAAGGAACTCATGGATCATATCTGCACACTCTTTGGCATCTCCAACCGGATATTCCGGGATATATGCTTTGATGTTACGAAGCTGTAAATTATAGCTTGCATTTAACATTCCGCAATATGCATCTCCACGTCCATCTAATAAGTTATCTCCGCTTTCTTCAGCTGCTGCTACGAACATCTTCGGTCCATCAAAATGTTTTGCAAGTAATGTCTCAGAAATCTCTGGTCCGAAGTTTCCAAGATATACGCAGAGTGCATTACATCCTGCTTTTTTGATATCTTCCAGTGCCTGTACCATGTGTATTTCGCTTTCTACAATACAAATCGGACATTCATAGATCCCTTCTGTTCCGTATTTTTCTGTGTATGCTTTCATCAGATTCTTTCTTCTGTTAACAGAAAGACTTTCCGGGAAACAATCTCTGCTGACTGCTACTACTCCAATTTTTACTTCTGGCATATTGTTCATTGTGTGATTCCTCCTAAATATTTTATTTATAATTATTCTAACGGGTTTTCGTCCCGCTTTATTTCATCTGTAATACTTTTGCCGTTACACTGTTACATTGACTCCGCAAAGGCCGTTAAATGCGCCTTCGATCTCAGCTTCCTCATGTGCGATCAGCCATTTATTCTTTGCGGTAAGTAATCCATCTTCCGGCATCTTTCCTTCTGCTTTTTTGGCTTCCTCAATTGTCTTTTTCTGCACTTCTGTCAGTTCTGTATTCGTATCTTTCGGAAGTACAGCATCCAAGCAAAAGAATCAGATCATCTACGGCAATATCAAGCTCTGAGGAGCGGTGATATTCTACTGCATTTAATTTTTTATTATTACCGTTGCAGTATCCGATCTGGATCTCCAGTCCGCCGTAAGCACGTTCTTTCATCTCATCTGCAATCTTCAGACCTTCCAGTTCTTCAATCGATGGTTCATAGATTACTTCATCCAGTGGAAGTGGTGCATGCTCCATTGCTTTCAGAATCTCCATTTGATTTCCTCCGTGCATTTGTCGTTCTCTTATTTACAATGTCATTATATCAACCTGATTTTGTACTTACCACCTATAAATTAACCTGATTATGGCGATTTCTTATCTTTTTTCCTGTCATTACAACTTACACCACTAAAATACCTTTAATTCTTTTTCCGATATTCACTCGGCAATACTCCATACTGCTCCTTGAATACCCTCGCAAATGCCTTACTTCCCGCAAATCCATTTTTTTCCGCAACCATACCGATCGAAAGATCCGTATTCATCAGATCATTATACGCATGCCGGAGTCTCAGATCGTCCAGATAGGTTTTATAACTCATCTGTGCATATTTCCGGAACATACGTGATAAATACGTCGGAGAATAATTAAATGTCCTTGCAATGCTTTCCAGCGAAAGTTCCTTGCTATAATTTTGTTTCATATAATCCGTAATTGTTGACAGCTTATTTAATTTTTTATTTGCACGTATCTTTTCCGCATCCAGATCCGTCTTGCGGTACTTACTTACCAACAGATACAGCAGACGGTAATACAGACTCTGAACCTTATATTCATATCCATTCTTCTTCTCCGCATATACATGATACATTTCTTCAAACAGACCCATCACCTCTTCATCCTGGATCCTGGAACTGTGAGAAAAATATATGAATCCGTCGTCTGTATAATATCTTTCGAATGTCGCAACCGGTATTTGTATGACCAGCGTTTTATTCTTTTTGGGCGCATAGATGGAATGCAATTCATTTGAATTCACAAGCATAAATTCTCCCGTGTGAAGCGGATATCTCTTGTCATTCAGATAAAATTCCATCTCCCCATCAAATACTGCAAATATTTCTATTGATCTGTGCCAGTGTTTCTGGCGGATATATCCTCCTTGACTTCCCTCAAATATGAACATTTTAAATGGGAGATCATCGTTGGGCACAATGATCTCATGTGAATATTCCATACCCTTTTACTCCATATCATCATTTATTCATTTCAATTCTCAGAGTCCACCATTCAGCCATGCAGTCGCTCCGATATGCTGAACCGCCTCTGCGCCATAACGGTTTCCCTCTTTCGCACATCTTTTCACACCGTTTCCATCCAACAGTGCATTCAGAAATCCCGCCGCAAAGCTGTCTCCGGCTCCAGTTGTATCAATACAATTTACATTCTCTTCCGCAGCTATCCAACACTTTTCCACATCTGTCCGAATGTAACATCCCCGCTTTCCACATTTTATGATCACATTTCCCACACCTGTGGATTTTATGCATTCTGCTGCTTCTTCGACTGATTCCGTTTCCGTCAGAAGCATCGCCTCTTCATCATTTGGAAACAGATAATCAATATACGAAAAAGCTTCCGCCATATCTTCCAGCGTCTCGCCCTTTTTACGCTTTGTCATATCCGCACAGACAATTTTCCCCCTGCATTTTTGCCTGTGAGAATATTTGCACTAATTTATCAGGACCAATCTTCGGAAATTACAAATATGCTTGCAAAGCATACGATCTTTGCACTCTCAGGAAATGGCATCTGGATATGTTCTACTTTCAGGCTTCGAAGTGTACCATGTGGATTCGTCAAGAAACTTCTTGTTCCATCTTGCTCCACAAGAACAATATTCATACCTGTCTTTTCATCTTTTTTGATGCACGCATCCCGTACCATGATCCCTGCATCATTGCAATGAGCCTGTATGAATTTTCCTGCATCATCCTGACCTATCACTGTTTCCCAACTGAACTCTCCGCCCTTTTTTTGGCAAGTATAGTGGCTCATTTAATGCATCTGCCCCTGTCGTCATATGTATATCTTCTGTCGAATACGATCCCATTTTCAAATACTTTCACGTTTACAGGATATGCCAGAACATCAATAATTGCTGCTCCTATAATTACTATTTCCCGGATTTTGCATACTGCTCTCCTCTTAATTTAATTTTATTTTATATTTTTAAGTATACATAACTGAATTATTTTCTTCAAGATTATTATATCCATCTGTCGAACTTTCGCTGATCGTTTCTTTCTTAAGCCCAACAAGTTCTCTTGTATACTTTGGTATAACAAAAACCCCAGAGGTTTTAGCCTCTGGGGTATATATTTGAGTTAATATTCTGATAACAGATTATAATTACTCGATGATTGTAGCAACACGTCCTGATCCTACAGTACGTCCACCTTCACGATATCAGACCTGGTGTATTGCGGTA
>ENA-OQBL01001049-OQBL01001049.1-human-gut-metagenome-genome-assembly--contig:-NODE-1049-length-11796-cov-4.810095_pt1 | contig 11796 bp, 14 predicted proteins | sample MGYA00242747_ERZ504553 | MGnify/ENA primary metagenome ERZ504553 (study PRJEB26092, sample SAMD00036240) | human gut metagenome | host: Homo sapiens | study: EMG produced TPA metagenomics assembly of...
AGAGAGAAAGGTCTCGGTGCAATCTGCATCACGGACCATGATGATATGGGACTAAAAGAATACGCAGCAGAATATTCGAAGAAGACAGGATTCCCGATCTTTGTAGGAATTGAATTCTTTTTCTCTGCAGGGAGACATTATTGCATTTGGAATTGAAGAATATCCGGATGAGAGAATTTTCCGCGCAGGACTTTATTGATCTGGTAAAAGCACAGGGAGGCTTCTGCTTTGCGGCACATCCGTTCCGCAATAATAACAGAGGTCTGGAAGAGAACTTAAGGACAGTCAAAGGTCTGGACGGCCTGGAAGTCTTAAATGGAAGCACTTCTGTAGAGGCGTGCCAGAAGGCGGCGAGATATGCACAGGAACTCGGACTGTGTACGATGGGATCCAGCGACTGTCATGTACCGGAGAAAGTCGGTGCGTGTGCGACCTGGTTTCCGGAAGAAGTAAAGACAATGGAAGAGTTTATGCAAGCTCTGAAAAAGGTGGTATGAAACCGGCATATTATGAGGACGGTGCATATCACATACTGGAGGTACAAGAGTATGGAAATGGATACCCGAAGGTAGGATTCTAAGGATAGACGTTTTCAGACTTTTATATAATAATTCTATAAATTATATATTTACCTTTTCCATAAATGATGATAGAATGAATCTATATGTGTTGATTGTGGAAATGGTGATAGAAAGGTGGAATCATTATGATTACAGTTAATGCTATGGGAGACAATTGCCCAATCCCGGTTATTAAAACCAAGAAGGCAATGGCTGCACTGACAGGACCGGAGACGATTGAAGTTCTGGTTGATAATGAGATCGCAGTGCAGAATGTAACAAAGATGGCATCTAGCTCAGGAGGAAAAGTAACTTCTGAAAAATTGGGGGATGCCGAATATAAAGTTACGATTGAAATGGAAGGAGCACCGGCAGCAGATGGAGCTGAAGCAGTATGTGCGCCGGATACAAGAGACAATACAGTCGTTGTCGTTTCTTCTGACCGTATGGGATCTGGAAATGATGAATTAGGAAAAGTTCTGATCAAAGGATTTATTTTTGCAGTGACACAGCTTGATACACTGCCAAAGACAATGCTTTTCTATAATGGAGGAGCAACTTTGACTACAGAAGGTTCTGATTCTCTGGAAGATCTGAAATCTCTGGAAGCACAGGGAGTAGAGATCATGACATGTGGAACCTGTCTGGATTATTATGGTCTGAAAGACAAGCTTGCAGTTGGTACAGTAACGAACATGTACAGCATTGTTGAAACGATGGCAAAAGCAGGAAGAATCGTCAGACCATCATAAATTAGTTACATACCTGGATAAAAAGCCGGATTCCTGAAGTAAGATACAGGGGTTCCGGCTTTCTTGTACTACGGCGTATGTATAATGAATACAAAAGAGTCTGCATGACAGTTCATCGACTGTACTGCCTCTGAAGAAAGGTATGAAAAACAGGAGGAGTAAAAAGAATGAAATCAGATGTAAAATTAACGAGTTTAAGCAAAACAGCAGGTTGAGCGGCCAAGATTGGTCCGGAGACCCTTGCTCAGGTTCTGAGTAAGCTGCCAAAATTTGAGGATGACAATTTAATAGTAGGAATCGAGACTTCCGATGATGCTGCCATCTACAAAGTGACAGATGATATTGCGATGATTCAGACGGTTGATTTCTTTACTCCGATTGTGGATGATCCATATATGTTCGGACAGATCGCCGCTGCCAACTCGCTCAGTGATGTATGGGCGATGGGAGGAGAACCGGCGGTAGCCCTGAACATCGTAGGTTTCCCGAATTGCCTGGATCCGGCGATCCTCGGCGATATCCTTGCGGGAGGCGCAGACAAAGTAAAAGAAGCAGGTGCAGTATTAGTCGGAGGACATTCGGTACAGGATGATGAACCGAAATACGGTCTCTGCGTATCCGGATTCGTTCACCCGGATAAGATCTTTAAGAACTATGGCTGCAGACCGGGAGATATATTGATTCTTACAAAACAGATCGGAAGTGGTATCGTGAATACTGCGATCAAAGCAGAGATGGCATCGCCATCGGCAATCCGCGAGGCACAGACGGTCATGGCATCCTTGAATAAGATAGGCAAGCAGGTTGTGGAAAAGTATGATGTTTCCGCATGTACGGATATCACTGGATTTGGACTGCTTGGACATTGTGTTGAGATGGCATCGGCAAGTGATGTGACATTTGAACTCAGTGTGCATGACATTGCGTATCTTCAGGATGCATACGATTATGCGAAGATGGGCCTTGTTCCGGCAGGAGCTTATAAGAATAAGAGATATTCGATCAATCAGGTGGAAGTTGGTTCGGTAGAAGAGACATACTTAGATCTTCTCTATGATCCACAGACTTCCGGCGGACTTCTCATCAGTGTTTCGCCTAAAGAATACGAGAATATGATGAGAGACTTCAGAGCATCAGGACTGGATACAACCGTTTCCGTAATCGGAACAGTTGCACCAAAGAGTGATAAGCTGATCCGGTTATTCTAGATATGAAGTCATAAAAGAATGACAGAATGGAGAAACATAATGAATAAGAATGTATTATACCGGAGTATCCCCAAAGTAGATATTCTTCTGGCGGATGAAGGAATCAAAGTATTGATAGAGGCCTACAGCCGTGAAAGTGTAATGGAAGCGATCCACAGTGAGATGGAAAAGCTCCGTGCATATATCGGAACATGCGATGATGAAGAAAAAGCAAAACACCAGATCGCATTACTGAATGAAAATATAGAAAAAGCCGTTGCGGCAATGCATACACCGAATATGAAAAAGGTGATCAACGGAACCGGAACGATCCTGCATACGAATCTCGGACGTGCACCGATCAGTTACGAACACATGATGAAAGCAGCAGAGTCGTGATGGCAATTCCATGATGATACAGAGAGAGAAGAGAGAGGCGTTATTCGCATTTTGAAAAGCTTCTGTGTAAATTAACCGGCGCAGAGGCTGCCATGGCGGTCAATAATAATGCGTCTTCGGTACTTCTGATCTTAAGTTCTCTGGCAAAAGGCGGAGAAGTAATCGTTTCCCGCGGGGAGCTGATCGAGATTGGTGGTAAATTCCGCATTCCGGATGTGATGGAACAGAGCGGTGCAAGCCTCGTGGAAAGTCGGAACGACGAACAAGACACATTATGAGGATTATGAAGAAGCAATCACAGAAGAGACGAAAGCTCTTCTGAAGGTACACACCAGTAACTACCGTATTGTTGGATTTACAGAAAGTGTGGGAATTGATGAACTGGTACCGATTGCGAAGGAACATGAGATTCCGGTTGTGGAAGATCTCGGAAGCGGTGTGCTGATCGACTTGGAGAAATACGGTCTGACACATGAGCCGACCGTACAGGAATCCATCGCACATGGTGCGGATGTGGTATGTTTCAGCGGTGACAAGCTTCTTGGGGGACCACAGGCGGGAATTATCATCGGTAAGAAGAAGTACATCGATATGATGAAGAAGAACCAGCTTACCCGTGCACTTCGTATTGATAAATTTACGGCGGCAGCACTGGAAATGGTTCTGATGGAATATCTGTCAGAGGAGATGGCTGTTCAGAATATTCCGGTATTGCGTATGATCGCAACGCCTTTGGAAGAAATTGAAAAAGAAGCCAGAAGCTTTGTGCGTATCTTGCGTCACACTGGAATGGATGCAAAGATTCAGATGGTATCCTGTGAATCACAGATCGGCGGCGGATCCCTTCCACTTGAGCGTATGGAAAGCCGTGCAGTTGCAATCCAGCCAAATGGCATGAGTGTTGCAGAGATGGAAGAGAAGATGCGTCATCTGGAGATCCCGATCATTCCGAGAACGATCAATGACAGTATCTGTCTGGATGTCAGAACGATCGAACGCAAGGATTATAAGATGATTGCAGCAGAGCTTGCAGAATTATTAGGAAAGAAAGAAGAACGGTAGGTGCAAAAGAAGGCTATGAAGAATATTATTATCGGAACGGCCGGACACATTGATCATGGTAAGACAACACTGATCAAAGCACTGACCGGAAGAAATACAGACCGCTGGGAAGAAGAACAGCGAAGAGGAATTACGATTGACTTAGGGTTTACGTATTTTGACCTGCCGGGAGGAGACCGTGCGGGAATCATCGATGTACCGGGACATGAGAAATTCATCAATAACATGGTTGCCGGAGTTGTCGGAATGGATCTGGTACTCCTGGTGATCGCGGCGGATGAGGGAATCATGCCGCAGACAAGAGAGCACATGGATATTCTGAACCTTCTCGGAATCGAGAAGAGTATCATTGTGCTGAATAAATGTGATCTCGTAGATGAAGAGTGGCTGGAGATGATGGAAGAGGATGTAAGGGAAGAACTTTCCGGAACATTCCTGGAACATGCGCCGCTTGTCAAAGTATCGGCAGCGACAGGTGCCGGCCTTGATGATCTGGTAAAAGAGATTGAACATCAGACCAGAGACGAAGTGGTACAGAAAGATATTCATACTATTCCGCGTCTCCCGATCGACAGAGTATTTACACTTTCCGGATTTGGAACAATCATCACCGGAACACTGGTGTCCGGAACGATCACGAAAGAAGACACACTTCAGATGTATCCGGTCGGAAAAGAATGTAAGATCCGAAGCATTCAGGTTCACGGAGAAGATAAGAAAGAGTGTTACGCCGGACAACGTGTGGCGATCAACCTTTCAAATGTGAAGAAAAAAGAAATCAAGAGAGGCTGCGTACTGGCGCCTCCGAACAGTATGAAAAATACCGACCTTCTGGATGTAAAGTTAAATGTACTGGATTCTTCTGTGAGAATCCTGACGAATCATACACGTCTGCATTTCTTTACAGGAACCAGTGAAGTGCTCTGCCGTGCGGTACTTCTGGATAAGGAAGAGATTGGACCTGGAGAAAGCGGTTATGTACAGCTTCGTATGGAAGAAGAAGTTGCGGTAAGAAGAGGAGACAAATTCGTAGTACGTTTCTATTCACCAATGGAGACGATCGGCGGAGGTGTTGTTCTTGAGCCGAATCCGAAGATCAAGAGAAGATTCCAGCCGGAAGTGATCGAAGAACTGAAGCGCAAGGAAGAAGGATCGTCCGCAGATGTTATAGAAATGCATGTGAAGAGTCATGCAGAGACCTTGATCACAGTCACGGAACTGGCCAAGCTTACGGCACTTTCGCCGGAAGAGGTGGAGCAGGATGTGAAAGAACTGGAAGAGCAGGGCAGTATCTATGCATTTCCAATGCGGAAAGATACGTATGTATGGCACAGCGATTCTGCAAGAGAGGCAGAACGTATCCTGCTGAAAGCTTTGAAGGAATATGAAGAAACGTATCCGTACCGCTACGGAATTAAGAAGGCACAGGTACAGACCACATATTTCAAAAAGGTAAAACCAAATGTATACGACAAGATTCTGACGCTTTTTGAAGAACAGGGAGTATTGAAACGAGTCGATGAATTCTTATGTACTCCGGAGTATGAAGTACGGAAAGACAAGATTTATGATAAAGTGTCAAAGATCATGCTGGATACATTTGAAAAAGCAGGATTTGACTTTGCAAGATATTCCGAGGTTACATGTAAGGATGTACCACAGGATATCATGGATGACATCCTGAACATCTTATTAGAAGAAAAACAGATTGTAAAAATAAATGATGAAATGTATACGCTGACCTCTTATATGGAGACTGCGAAAGAGAAGATCAAAGAGCATTTGAAAGAAGATCCGCTGATCACGATCGCACAGGTCAGAGACATGTTTGAGACAAGCAGAAAAAGTGCAAAACCGATCTTGGAATATATGGACAGTATTAAGGTAACCAAGAAAAAGGGAGCAGAGAGCGAAAGGGTGGCATACTAATGAATTTAAAACAATTAGAAGCTTTCGTTCAGGTAGCAGAGGGAGGCAGTTTTTCAAAGGCAGCAAAACAGCTGTTTCTGACACAGCCAACCATCAGTGCACACATTTCGTCACTGGAGAAAGAACTGAATGCAAGGCTTTTCGTAAGAAATACAAAAGAAGTAAAATTATCGGATGACGGGAAAGAATTGTACCGTTACGCAAGACAGATGATCGATCTTCAGAAAAAGATCGAGGAAAGATTTGAAACAGGGAAAAGTGAGAGCAAACATCTGATCACAATTGCGGCATCTACAATTCCGGCACAGTATCTGCTTCCGGAGATTCTTATGAAGTTCAATGAACGGTATCCGAAAGAACAGGTAAAGCTTCTTGAAACGGACAGCAGTCAGGTTGTGACCAAGATCATTGATCATATGGTAGATGTAGGATTTACCGGAACGGTTCTGGAGAAAAAACACTGTAAATATATTCCGTTTTATAAGGATGAACTGGTAATGATCACTCCGAATACGGAGAAATATCAGGTGTTACATCAGAATATTGAAGATATAAGCTGGATCAGTGAGGAATGTCTGATCATGCGGGAAGAAGGATCCGGCACAAGAAAAGAAGCCGGAAAACAGCTCCGTAATGCCGGAATCAATCTGGATAAGCTTAAGATCATTGCAAGTATTGAAAATCAGGAGACGATCAAGAAGTCGGTAAAACAAGGAATGGGAATTTCGATCATATCCAGACTTGCGGCGGAAGAAGAAGCAAAATCAGGAGATCTTCTGACATTTCCTATTCCAAAGGCAGATCAGGGACGTGACATTAACCTGGTGTATAATAAGAATTATCAGATATCAAAAAGTGCAGAGCGCTTTGTTAAAGTGGTAAAAGAAGTATACGGAATAGAAGAATAGATTACAGTTTATGATCTGTAGATCTAAATAATAGAATAAACCCACAACATTTATAGATAATTACTATGAATGCTGTGGGTTTATGTAATGTTTCGATTAGACGGGATGAAGAAAATAGACTATACTAAAAGCATATGAAAGAGGTATGAATTTACTTAGAAATTAAATAGTATTGAATGAACGGAATAATATTTTTATAATAAAACTTGAATCATGTGCGGTCATTAGGAGGAGACAAGTATGATATATATGGACAATGCAGCTACAACAATGCACAAACCACAGGAAGTGATCGATGCGGTAGTAAGTGCGATGAGTTCGATGGGGAATGCAGGACGCGGGGCCAGTGAAGCTGCACTCAGTGCATCCAGGATTATTTATGATACCAGGGAGGGACTGGCAAAATTATTCGGTGCAGAGAATGCAAGGCAGATTGCATTTACATCGAATTCTACGGAAAGTCTGAATATTGCTATAAAAGGAATACTGGATCCGGGAGATCATGTGATCACAACGGTTCTGGAACATAATTCGGTGTTAAGACCGTTATATGAGATGGAGAAGAAAGGCACAGAACTTTCAGTTATAGGATGTAACGAGAAAGGAATGCCGGATATAGCTGCGATGGAGGCAGCGATAAAAGAGAATACGAAGATGATTATCTGTACCAATGGATCGAATCTTACCGGCAATTATGTAGATGTGGCAGTAATTGGAAAGATGGCGCATAAGCACGGACTGATCTTTGTGGTGGATGCATCACAGACGGCCGGAGTATTTCCAATTGACGTGCAGAAGATGGATATAGATATATTATGTTTTACAGGACACAAAGGACTTCTTGGACCTCAGGGGACAGGCGGAATATATGTAAAAGAAGGAATACAGATCAGACCGTTAAAGACCGGAGGAAGTGGAATACAGACATATAGCAAAGAACATCCGGTGCAGATGCCGACGGCTTTGGAGGCAGGTACTTTGAACGGACATGGAATCGCCGGACTTCATGCGGCACTTGGATATCTGGAAAAAACAGGAATTGATAATATCCGCAAAAAAGAAGAAAATCTGATGTGGCGGTTCTATAACGGGGTAAAAGATGTTCCGGGCGTTAAGATTTATGGGGATTACAGTCAGAAAGAACGCTGTGCGATCGTGACGCTGAACATCGGTGATTATGATTCTTCAGAAGTGAGTGATGAGCTTCTTATGGAATATGATATTTCTACCAGATCGGGAGGGCATTGTGCACCGCTTATGCACGAGGCGCTTGGAACGGTAGAACAGGGGGCTGTGAGATTCAGTTTCTCACATTACAACACGGAGGAAGAAGTGGATACGGCTATAAGGGCGATCCGCGAACTGGCAGAAGAACCGTAAAATATGTGATATGTGACAAGGCGTCATGAAAAAGTATGCCAGGCATATAGTTATGGGAAATGCAAGAAAATGAGAGTATAGGAGGAAACACATATGAATTTATCAGATTCAAAGGAAAAAACTGGTACTGGCCGGTGTTGTGTGTGGTATTGTAGCGGCATGCCTTGCAACACTTGGAAATCCGGCGAACATGGCATTCTGTATTGCATGTTTTATCCGTGATACGGCGGGAGCAATGGGAATGCATCAGGCAGAAGTGGTACAGTATGCAAGACCGGAGGTTATTGGTCTTGTACTTGGGGCATTTATCATTTCAATAGCAACAAAAGAATATCGCTCAACGGCGGGATCATCGCCGATGATCCGTTTTATTCTTGGTGTGATCATTATGATCGGTGCACTTGTATTCCTGGGATGCCCTCTGCGTATGGTAATCCGTATGTCGGCAGGTGATCTGAATGCATGGGTAGCTTTCGTTGGCTTCATCCTTGGAGTGGCAACGGGAGTATTTGCATTAAAGAAGGGATTCAGTCTTGGAAGAGCACATGTAACTAACAAAGTTAACGGAGCGGTTCTTCCGGCAATCGTGGTTGCGATTTTGATCCTTGCTACATGTACAACACTTCTGAAAGCGAGCCAGGCAGGACCTGGAAGCATGCATGCACCGATTATTGCATCTTTGATCGGAGGTCTTGTATTTGGAGCATTTGCACAGAAATCAAGAATGTGCTTTGCGGGAAGTATCCGGGATATTATCCTGATGAAAAACTTTGATCTTATCAGTGTCATTGCGGGACTTTTTGTAGTGATGCTTGTATTTAATCTTGCAACAGGACGTTTCGTGCTTGGATTTGATACACCTGGAATTATTGCGCATTCTGAACATCTGTGGAATATTCTTGGAATGTACACAGTTGGATTCGCAGCTGTACTTGCAGGAGGATGCCCATTAAGACAGCTGATCCTTGCGGGGCAGGGATCTTCTGATTCGGCGGTAACCGTAGTCGGAATGTTTGTGGGAGCTGCAATGTGTCATAACTTCGGACTTGCGGCAAGTGGAACTGCACTTAATCCTGAGACGAAAGAAGTAGTGGCAGGTGCAGTACCATTGAATGGTAAGATTGCATGTATTATCTGTATTGTGATTTGCTTTATTATCGCATTTACGAATAAGAGAGAAGAAACAAAATAAGATTGAAATATGCTTAAATACATAGTATTCTAGGAAAGAAGGAATTAAATATGAAAGAAGTAGATGCAAGAGGTCTTTCTTGTCCGGAACCATTAATGCTGACAGCAGAAGCGTTAAAAGGAGAAACAGGACCTGTGAAAATTCTTGTCACAGAGCCTCATCAGAAGATGAATGTTGAAAAATTTGCCAAAAGTAAGGGGAAAAAGTCAACAGCTGTGGAGAAAGACGGTTACTACGAAGTGGTGATTGAGTAAAGATGAGAAAAAAAGTAATGAAACTTGTTGTAACTTTCCATACGACGTCTGATGCGATGGCGATGGAGAAGGTATGCAAGGAAAGAAATGTACCAGGCAGACTGATTCCTGTACCGAGAGCGATTTCGGCAGGATGCGGACTTTCCTGGTGTGCGGATCTGACAGACCGAGAACAGATCCTTGATGTGATGAAAGAGGTAGGGATTGAACAGGAAGATGTTCATGAATGCCTTGTATAAGAGGTCATAACAAGGGTATGGAAAATCTGGACTGAAAGAGAACAGGCGTTGACTGCAGAGAAATCTCTGCGGTCAACGCCATTGTTAATTTTTGTATGAATAAGGGAAACTGACATGCTTCTTTCAGAATACATGGCGATTAAAGTCCATCCACAAATGTCTGTAATACATGTGGAAGTAACTTGTCTGTACGTTCGGTCAGTGAGAATTTGCCTTTGAAAAGGGCCCAGTCATAGAGAAGAGCACGCTCATACATGGCATATATTTCCATTAGTTCGGAAGCGGTGCTGGTGTTTTGAATTCTCCGCTTTTTAAACCTTCCTCCATAATCTCTGTCAGCCATTTGAAATTAAATACGTTTTTGTCAGACAAAGATTTCTTATCTTTGGTAACCAGCTGCGAAGAGTAGAGGTAGGCCAGCAGATGTATATCGACGCTGGTTTCTATCATATAAAATAATTCATGGTTTAAAAATAAAAGTTTATCATAACAAGAAAGATTCGGATCAATCACCGCAGCAAGGTCTTCGTATTTCTGGTCAAAAAGATAAGAAAGTGAATTTAAAAGTGCTTCTTTTCCCTTGAAATAATGATAAAAAGTACCTTTTGAAGTTTTTGAAGCGTTGATGATGTCTTCTACGGTAGTCTGTTCGTAGCCATTTTTGTAAAAGAGGTTCCAGGCTGCTTTAACAATTCGGCTTTTTGTAGATCTGCGTTTACGTGGCATTCGGATCATTCCCTTCTTTGCTGTATAAAAAAATAGAAGCGGATCACACGAATCCGCTTCTATTATCATATATGATAATGCAATCTAATTCAACCCCGAATATGCATTAGCCTACAAGGAAACCATATTTTAATGGATCTGTAGAGTCAATTAAGTAAGTAGCAACACCTGTAAGATATGCACTTCCTGTGATCATTGGGATTACTGCATCGTAATCACCGATCTTAGTTTCTTCTTTGATCACACCTTTGAAGCGTGTTCCCATGAAACTTTCATAAATAAATTCTTCGCCGATTCCGAGTTCGCCCCATCCGTGAAGAGTAGCGAGTTTGGCACTTGTACCTGTTCCGCAAGGTGAACGGTCAGCCTGAGCATCTCCGAATACAACAACGTTTCTCATTGTAGCCTGATCCGGATTCGGTGTTGGTCCGTAGAATTCAACCAGGTCAACTTCTGTGATGTCCAGAGTTGGATGCTGGATCTTAACTTCTGCGTTGACTTTATCACGAATCTTCATTCCGAGTTCTGTATAAGCAGGAACTGTCTTAGCGTTGATTTCGCCAATGTCAAGCTTTGTAGTATCAACCAGTGCGAAGAAACTTCCACCGAAAGAAATAGTATAAGGAATGTCTACTCCGTCGATATTAACTGTTAAGTTGTCTTTGTAAATGAATGCAGGTACGTTTGTAAGAGTTACATCTGTTACCTTTCCGTCTTTTACATGAGCTTTTGTTCTGATGATTCCTGCAGGAGCATCCAGAACAACTTCGTTCTCACCTTCGTGGCATTCAACAAGACCTGCTTCAAGGGCTACTGTAACAGCTCCGATCGTACAGTGTCCGCACATGTTCAGGTATCCGCCTGTATCCATGAAGATTACCCCAAGATCTGCTTCTTCGTGGATCGGCTCGCAAAGGAAAGCACCGAACATATCGTGATGTCCTCTCGGCTCCAGCATTAATGCTGTACGAACGTGGTCGTATTTTTCTTCCATCCATTTTTTACTTTTCGATCATTGTGCTGCCTTCTGGCTCAGGGAATCCTCCGATGACCATACGGCAGAACTCACCGGCTGTATGAGCATCTACAACCTGAAGTGCTTCTTCAAACCGGTTGAAGTTAACTTTGCTCTAACTTCATAATCCTTACCTCCTTATAATATCCTATAGAATTCATCTATAAGTTTTTATAAAAATCACATTGAAAAA
>ENA-OQBL01001051-OQBL01001051.1-human-gut-metagenome-genome-assembly--contig:-NODE-1051-length-11752-cov-18.766452_pt1 | contig 11752 bp, 12 predicted proteins | sample MGYA00242747_ERZ504553 | MGnify/ENA primary metagenome ERZ504553 (study PRJEB26092, sample SAMD00036240) | human gut metagenome | host: Homo sapiens | study: EMG produced TPA metagenomics assembly of...
GTATCTTATCCATTACCCAGACGGCATGATTTATGAGCCTGTGCATTCTGCAGACGGACAATATCTTGGCACACCAGTGTATGATGGCAGTTCTGTTGTGCTACTGGTAGTGAGCTTTACAGAGAGTGTTATCCGCATCATGAGGTTCTTGCATCAACAAGTGGAAGTACAGGAAGTAGCGCGGCTACCGTTATCTGCAGTGAAGGACTGCTACAATCTGATGCTTCATACATCACCGTTATCGCTGACTCGACAGCCAAATGACGGTACATTCGAGATTATCTGGCCAGAACATGTACGATTCGCAATCAATGATAGAGAGGCGCTTAATTTCCGTGATGGAGACAAACTTTACTTCAATGTTTGGTATGAAGACCCAGACTATCGTGAAGAAACGGTGGTGCGTTCTCTGCATGACGGCACGATTCTGGAAAGGTTTCCGGGGGATATTCGTATTATGCCGAACGGGGAAAGATGGCTTATAAAATAGTTTTTGACGAAAAATTATTGTCATGTCTAAAAATTAGTATTTGCAGAATTGATAGAGAAGAAACATATAAAACAATAAATATGGTCAAAAAATCATCGACATCCGACCTAACAGCACGTTATAATATAGTTAATCTAATAAGAAAATCAAGTAATCATTGTTACGAAGCTGAATCGTAATGGTGGCCAACTGAGTGAACTCGATGGAACGGAATGGTTATATCCTCCGGGTGCTCCGAGCACCGAAAGGTGCTTTACAGAGATGAAAACAAGTTTTCTTATTTTGACAGGGAGTAACAGAATAGTTAGGAAAACCAAGGATTTCCTTGACTTAGGTTGACTAATCATTGTATGTATTTACAGTGGTATCTCGAGCTCCTAAGACTCTATTGTAGGTTCGATTCCTATAGGAGACGCTCATTTTTAGCGGTAATGAAGATAGTTTCATTGCCGCTTTTTTCATGCAGAATTGTAATTTCAGTGACAAATTTGTCAGCGAAACAAGGCTGAAAATACTGATTTTGTCAGCGGGGATGGATGCTTGTCACCAATTCACACTTTCCTAGCCGTCACCCAGAGGGATTAACTACAGTGTAGGATGAGTTTTAGGGTGTAAAATTAGGAAAAGCAGTGAAACAAAACACTATATTCTTGTCTGTGATATCAGGCCTGTCGGAAGAGTCCGTTCAGATTAGATAAATACAATCTATTCTGGACGGGCTTTTTTGCGTTCAGAGAAAGGAAGTTGCCTATGGAAGAAAAGAAGGAATTGCTGGATCAGGATGAAAGAGTTGTAGAGATTGAGCTGGAAAGACTTCGGGGATTTGTAAACCATGCTTTTGATTCCATATAGGTATTGAATAAGAGGTACTGATATGAATATACAGATATTTGGAAAAAAAGAAATGCAATTGCATATGGCGCATACATAATAATCTCCATTCCGCCGCCAAGCGGCGGCACAAATAGTAACGAAAGTGTTTTACGCCTTTAAGCTTTCGTGCTACAATTAACTCAATTATTAAGGCATCCCGGCATCAATATCAGATGCACCCACCCGTTTTACTGTTGATGTGCAGGTGCGCCTCTTTTCTTAGGTGGGAATACCATTAAATAGGTTCACTATGTGAGCCTTCTTTTTTGTGTCTAATCCACGTTTTTTGCTTGATTTACTTTCTTTCACACTAAAACCTCCAGAATAAGTAGTGTTAATAATTACATCTACCTATTCGGAGGTGCATTAGCGTCATAATTCCGATTGCGGAAGAGACTGGAAAATGTTATTCTTATCATAGGCAGTGGAGCTTTCTTAGTTCAGTTGTTTCGTGTGGTAACTTAACAATAACGGATTATGAAAAGTAATTCCACTGCTTTTTAATAAAAATAAAACTGCGCCACAGCCTTGGCAGGCCATCGCGCAGCGATTTTGTTCAATCGGGATTTGTTGAATTGAGAAAAAATGAAGAGAGAGGTAATTAAATGCAAAAAGAAGATGTTATTAAAAATTATTTCCAATCGTGGCTTGATAAAAACATCGAACCATTAGAAAACATTTTTTCTGATGACATTATTTATAGTGAGTGCTATGGACCGGAATATCACGGATTACCTCAAATCCTAAAGTGGTTTTCTGATTGGAATATAAAAGGTACAGTTTTGAAGTGGGAAATAAAAAAATTTATTCATCAAGGTTTGTTCACAGTTGTAGAATGGTATTTTGAATGTGATTATAACAATGAGATTAGTGGATTTGACGGAGTATCTATTATTGAATTTAATAAAAATATGAAAATCATTAACTTAAAAGAATTTCAATCGAAATCTGAGCATGATTATCCTTATGAGTAATCTACAACCTCACGTTTGTGAAATCAAGAAAAACAATATTTAATATGGAATATAGAATGAGGAAGTTAAAATGCAGTATTCAATGTTAGAAAATGGAATGGATTTTATTATATCAGGAATTTTACATCTGCAAAAAGCAGAGAGTGAAAATGCGGAAGAAAATATACAAGGCAGAGAATTAAAATATGCATTCTTGCATTCGTCGTCTGGAATTGAGTTAGTTTTTAAGAGTCGATTAAACATAGAACATTGAACATATATTTTTGAAGATATGAACAAAGCATCAAAAAAGAGCTATAAAGATGGTTCATTAAAAACAGTTGATAGAAGAATATTTAATGGAATGTCCAGAATGTGGGAAAAATTTTTACGGTATGCAGATGATGATACAAAATGTGAGTGTTATTTTTGCGGCTAGCCTTATATGTGATTTCTGTCCGTCGGACCGGAGTTTTGCTTACAGCTTCCTTCAGATTCCATCTCACGATGGACACCCTTACTGTTCAGCTATACACTTCCCACTATCTGGGCGTGTTCGGGACTTTCACCCGTTAGAGCGCGCCCATGGCGCGCAAACTAAAAGCCCGGTCTGCACATACTTATGCAAACCGGGTCTATATTTAACGTATCTTGTAACTATTAAACTATACCAATTCAGGAATTTTATATCCTGCTTCCTCCATCGATTTTTCAAATTCTCCAAGGCTGACATTTGCCTCTTCGGCTGCTACATCTATTTTTAACCTTCCCTTTGAAACCAATGAATACAACATATTATTTTTTCCCTGAAGAATCCCCTCTTCCTTCTGTTCCTCACCATACTCCTTTGCATATTCCTTTGCATACTCTTTTGCATATTCCATTGCATACTGTCTTACTGCTTCGCTCATAGCACCACGTCCTTCCTTTTCTTTGTAATAAGCCACTGCTTTTGACAATGTCTCACTTTCTATCTGCTCCGGCCTGCACTGGTGAAAATCTTTCATCATCCGACCTATATCATCATTACCTTCATACCTTCCATTTACATAGATGATATGTGAACCGCATTTGTCATTACAATTTTTCACTTCTCATGGACCGCATATACATATTCATTTTCCTGTAAAAACTGCAGCACATCATGGCTTTCATTATTTTTTTGCTCCACTGCTGTTGTCTCGGATATCAGGTTAAGCTTTGAAAAATCTATCCCGCTGTAGTCAAAATATCCTTTGTAAGCAGACAAATCATTTTCTGCCTGTGATTCATCATCTGCCTGCAAAACCTCTTTATATTCACTCATATCACTAATATCCTTCATATGTGCTTTTGCCATAATGATTGTCCCATCCTCAAGCATCCAGATTGTATGATTTTGTGTACCATCATACTTCTCAAACCTGATTATCCAGTAATATGCCGTATATGTGTTAAAGGTATTATCCGATGCCTTTTTCGCTGCTGCCTCCCACGTATACCAGTTAGAGTAGTCAGGTGAAAGATTTACAGGATAGAGCTTTTCGTCATAAAGCTTTTCCATGCTTTTTCTGCATGTGGCAACTGCCTGATAATCCTGCTCATCCATCTCATAAGAGGCAGCATCATCTGTCGTGCTGTCCCACTGCCCATCTATGAGCGAGAGCTTCTCCGACAATTTCAGATTGGCAGATGCTTCCTTTGCCATTACAGAACCTGAAGGCAGATAGCTTTTAGGAACCTTCGCCACATGATCATGTTCACTTTTCTGGTTTGCCTCAAGCACTATGCCAGGCACCATGATGCCTGCTATTACTATACAGATTACTGCAACAGACATTATTATTAATTTGAAGCTGTCTTTTTTCATATCTTCCTTTAAATCTTACGAATTTACCATTTTTTATATCTATACTGCGTTCAGATTACCACGGAAGCAAAATCCTCATCGTTGTTCCGCATCCGGGTTCACTTTCCACTGAAAGTACTGCATTATGGTGCTCTAAAATGATTGCCACAAGCGACATTCCGATTCCGGCACCGCCCTCTTTTCTGGCTCTGGATTTGTCTGCCATATAAAACTCATCACAAATTCTTTCTGCCTGTTCCTTAGTCATTCCGATTCCGTGATCGATTATGCATATTTCATATGCCCTCGTGCATTTCCTGTCATCTGCTGATTCGGCTTCGCCTATATCCGTTTTATCTTTAGGTATATTACAAGCCATATTGTCCACAATTTTTCCTGTAACCTCAACCTGCTGACCTTCTTCTGACGCTTTCCTTGCATTATCCATCAGATTGACAAGTGCTGTAACCAAAAGCTCTCTATTCACGGTCAGCACAGTATCCTCTATCTCTGTTTCTATAGTAAGATGCCTGTTTTCGTATGCAGGCTCAACAACCTTTACCACCTCTGCACAAAGATCTGCCATATGAACCCGCTCTTTTTTAATATCATGCCGGCGCAGATATATCAGCTCAAAAAGCTTCTGCGACATGCTCTCCAGACGTTTTCCCTCCGAAAAAATATATCCAAGCGCCATCATCTGCTCCTCTCTCGGAAGCTCCAGTGAACGCATCGTGTCTGCATATCCAATGATTGACGTCATAGGTGTTTTTATCTCATGGGTAAAATCCGCTACAAACTGCTCACGCCTGTGCACCATATCGTTAAGCTCGTCTACATGATCCGATACTGCCTGCGCCATGATATTAAATTTCTGCGCAAGAAGCCCTATCTCATCATGACTTTTTACGTTTACCCTTGTGGCATAATCCCCCTGCGCTATTTCCTCGCTGACATGGTTAAGCTTCTCGAGCGGCTTTGTCATGTACCTGCTGATAAAATACATTGCTGCCGACTCTGCAATCAATATGACTATTATTATCAGCCTGAAATAGTTTATCTGCTCATCAAGCAGTGTATATGCCTCTGATGCATCGCATTTACTTACTATCCAGAGATTTTTTTCATCTATCACACTCTGCGATGTAACATAGATATAGTGCTTTTGGGATTCTTCTTTTATCACATAGTTTTTGTTTCCTGTTGTGAGATTTTTAAAAAGTGTATCACTTATCCTTGCATCACTTTTGTCATCTGTATATACTTTTTCACCATCAAAATATATGTAGAAAAATGAATCCCTTGAGCGCACACTGCTGCTTACACGGCTTCCGATCTGCGGAAGTTGCGCGGCTATTGATGATGCGGAAATGCTGCTCTTTTCTGCATTATTGTTATCTGTATTATTGTTCGAAGTTTCAGAATTATCGGAAACTGAATTTAAAAGCTGCAAAAGCTCATACTCCACAGAGGACTGTACCAGATTATTCTGCACAATAGCATTTTTAAGCTGTGTCTGCTTCGCAAGCTCAAAATTCTTGTGTATCATGAGGTAACCCACCAGCCCCAGTCCAAGTGAAAGCAGTATTAAATTTGTGAACAATACCTTGTACCTGAATTTCATTTATCCCTCTTTTTGTATATTACGCTTACCCATATTTAATGGTCTTTAGTTTTCTATTCTTCCAGCCTGTATCCTGCCTTAAATACGGTTTTAAGGCTGTCTCCTATATCAAGCTTTTTGCGCAGTCTCTGTATGTGAAGATCGAGAGTCCTCGACTCGACAGAGTACTCACTTCCCCATATTTCTTCATATATTTTTTCTCTGAAAAGTGTGATATTTTTATTGCGCATCAAAAGCTCAAGCAGCTCAAATTCCTTTGGTGTAAGCTCTATATGCTTCCCTGCCTTTGATACATTCTGGTTTTTCGTATCGATATCTATATCCTTAAAGGTGAGCTGCTGCTCCATCTTATTATAACGTCTTAGCACTATATTTACCCGGGCTAAAAGCTCAACAATCTCAAAAGGCTTTACCATATAGTCCTCGGCACCGGACGTGAGACCTCTTAGCCTGTCATCTAAAGTGGCTTTTGCTGTGAGAAATATCACAGGTATGCCAAGCGGCTTTATGTATTCCATAAGCTCAAAGCCGTTTAACTTTGGCAGCATTACATCAAGTATTATCAGGTCAAAATTTCTCTCCTCCAGAATATCTGCTGCCTCCATACCATCAAAGGCACAGGTGCAGCTATAGCCTGCTTTCATGAGATTTAATCTGATGAGGTCTGATATCGGTTTTTCGTCTTCCACTATTAATATTTCTATCATGCTATTCCTTCTAACATTTTATAATCTTTTATAAATCTTTGCATATTCTTCTTTTGCTGTCAATCCCGATGATTATATATTCAGCCTGTATTATGCATGGCTGTTTATATATTAGCAGATACTTGTATCTAAAATGTATCAGTCGCAAGCATTTACATACGAAAAATCCGCCATGCATACACTGCATGACGGATTACTCTTTAATTATATGCTGCTCCTTTAACCTATCTTCCACCTTAAAAATCACAATTATCTACACAAACCTGGTAAGCAGGGTTTTCATCCTCAAATGTATCAATTATTTCATAAGACTGAACATTACGGTTAATTAAACTGACCGGTTCCTTGCCAAATGATAATGAAAAGGGATTTTTTTCATCTCTGCACTCCTGTTTTATAACTCTTTATAACTTTTAATAATTTTTATAACTCTTTATAACTTTGTAATCTTTTTATAACTCTTTATAACTTATTTGTCAAGGTCTTGTCCCATACGCACCCTACAGTCCAATATGTTTCCCTACAGCCTCCTGTAGTTCTCAAGAAGCTTGTGCAGATCATCAATCTCTCCAATAAGCCTCTTTCCTATATCGGTATCCTTCACAAGCATACGCCTCTTATCATTTTCCTCGACCTCTGATGACGTCTCTATGTCAGTATTATTTATCAAGGCATCCTCCACCGATGTAAAAGGCGTATGTGCCTTGAGCCTTAGACCATGTGAATTGTAAATCAGTGTATAGCCGGCGATACCGGTTTTCTTGTTCATCGCACGGCAGAAGCCTCCATCTATCACAAACAGCTTGCCATTGGCCCTGACAGGGTTCTCTCCCTCTATTGCATGAACCGGTGTATGTCCATTTATGATATGCGCATCATCATCATACAGCCCGAACTCGTGCAGTATCTGACAGCAGAAGCTCTTATCGTAATACCTGCTGTAGTATGGGTTAGAAGGCTCTTCCCACATGCTCTTGTCTGTAACATATTCCATCTCAAAGGTCTTAAGCCTTCTGCCGCACAGCGGTGATTTTTCTCCTCCCCACAAAAACCACATAAAGTCCACATCATCCTTATAAGGATTGTCCATATACGCAGCCCTTGCCTTCTCATCACATTTGTCAAGCAGAGCCCTTCCGTGATAAAATTCACCATCAATATACAGCTTATCAAAGGCTCCGTTGCTATCAACCGGAACACAGCCATGATAGAGCAGGTTGCCATTGTATACATTGTACATGCCGCCCTTATCATACAAAAATCTGACATGCTTGTGCAGGCGCTGTCCTGTCACAAACTGTCTGTGCAGCTTTCTCATGATGACAGTCTCCTCGTCACTTAGTGCGTAGGGTCTCTCATCATCAACGGTTGGAAAGCGCTTTCTGTCCACTCCTACATCCTGCAACTCGTCCAGCCTGTCAAGCATCAGCCTGTTTCCCATCTCATACTCGGGATGTGCAAGTATAAGCTGCCCCTCAAGCTTAAAAAGCATTACTGTGATGGCCGCCCTTGCAGCCTCAATTCCATCCTCTATACCATATGTTTTCATGCCAAACAGCATTAGCTGTCGTAAGCTTATTCCGTAGGCATTCTCAAGAATTTCCACATTGTTGTATTTCAGATTGTTGCGGATGACATTACATATACATGCATCATTTCCACATGCCGCACCCATCCAGAGAATGTCGTGATTGCCCCACTCGATATCAAGCGAGTGATAATCATAAAGCAGATCGAGAATCTTATCCGCGCTTCCTCCTCTGTCAAATACATCTCCCACAATATGCAGATGGTCAACAGCAAGCCTCTTAATCAGTGCAGACAAAGCGATTATAAACTCATCCGCATCCTCCAAATCAATTATAGTCTTTAATATCTGCTTGTGATATCTGACCTGGTTTGCATCCTCATCCTCCTGCGCATGCAAAAGCTCATCGATAATGTACGCATATTCCTCAGGCAGAGCCTTTCTGACCTTCGACCTGGTGTACTTTGATGAGAGCAGCTTTGCGACAAGTATAAGCTGATTTAACGTCATAGCATACCAGTCACTGTCTATCTTGCCCTGTTCATCAAGCAGGGCCATTTTCTCTCTTGGATAGTATATGAGCGTGCAAAGCTCCTGTCTGTCATAATCAGAAATCGTATCCTTGAAAATCAAATCCACCTTTTCCTTTATCACACCTGAGCAGTTGTTCATGATATGTAAAAAAGCCTCATACTCGCCATGTATATCACTCAGGAAAAACTCCGTGCCCTTTGGCAGGTTTATAATCGCAGAAAGATTGACTATCTCCCTGATTACATCCTGACTTGATGAATAATTTTGTTTTAACAGCTTCAGATATTTTGTATTACCTTTATCGTTGTACATATTTCCCCCGTAACCTCTTATTTTTCAATGAAATATACTAATTCGCTCCTATTCATGTTCCATGCTATACCGGATAAATCCCTTAAATTATATTTTTTTCATTATATAATAATTTTTTTCACCCCGCAACTAAACCTGTCGTTTGTACTAAAAAAGATGCGCAAAACTAATACTATTTTACGCATCTTTGACATATTTTATATTCTAATATAATTACATTTATTTCATGTACTCAGGTGTCACATTCCTGCCCATGCCCTCAAGCATTTCCTTGTCACTTCTGATTGTGGCACACGCTACTGTCGTAAGCATGTTTCCTGTGATTGTGGCTGATGCTCCAGACTTGAATGCAAGCTCTCCGTCATTTGTAAGCAGCGCCCTTCCGGCTCCAAGACGTATGTCAGCCTCTGGATTTATATACCTGAAAAATGACACTGTACGCAGTATATCAGGCTCACTGATATGCTCAAGTCCCTCAAGCGGAGTGCCTGCAATCGGCATAAGCGCATTAAGTGGAATGGAATCCACTCCTACCTCTGCAAGGCTTACTGCCATATCCAGCCTGTCCTCCCAGGTCTCACCCATTCCGATGATACCGCCTGAGCATGCATACATGCCCTCTGCCTTCACCTTTTTAAGCGTCTCTATCTTCATGTCATAGGTGTGTGTGGTGCATATATTTGGGAAATTACGCTTTGAGGTCTCTATATTGTGGTGATAGCTGCTGACACCTGCCTCGTGCAGTCTGTGAAGCTGCTCCGCTGAAAGAAAGCCCATTGATGCACATAAATCAATCTTGCACTCTCTGTTCATTGTCTCATATGCATGTATTGCCTTGTCAAACTCCTCACCTGTCAGCGCTTTTCCCGCTGTAACTATCGAGAAACGGTCTACACCCTCTCTCTCATTCATCCTGCAAGCCTCAAGTATTTTCTCCTCAGGTAAAAAATCATAAACCTCACAGTTTGTATGATTATGTGCTGACTGAGCACAATATTTGCAGTCCTCAGGGCATTTTCCGCTTCTTCCGTTTATTATCGAGCACAAATCTACCTTGTCGCCGATAAACTTCTCCCTGATCATATCTGCGCCCTTACACAGCTCGTCTAAATCACATGTAAGGAAAAATGATAGGTCATCATCCCTTGTGATTCTTCTTCCGTCTATTATCTCCTGTGCCAGTGTTATTGGATCCATTTTAATCTCCTTCGTGTCCTGTATTTCTTCTCTCATTTAATAAGTATCATTATAATACATATCATCCGTTATAATTGTCAACTATAAATATTTTCTCGGTTAACAATGATAATAGAAAAACAGAAAAACGTCAAGATGTTTTTATATATTTAAACCAGCATAATCAATGTTCCTGCTATGATGAGCACCAGTCCTGTAAAGGATTTAATCGTCAGCTTTTCCTTAAATACAAAATATGAAAACACGATTGACACAACTATGCTCAACTTATCTATAGGCACTACGACACTCGCAAGTCCGTCCTGCAGTGCCTTGTAATAGCAAAGCCATGAGCCGCCTGTTGCAAGTCCCGAAAGGCAGATAAAGCCAAGCTCTTTTTTCTCTATATGCTTTATGGTGTGCTGTTTTCCTGTGGCAAATACCACTATCCAAGCCATGATAAGCACCACTATCGTCCTTATTGCAGTTCCCAGATTAGAATTAATCCCCTCTATGCCGACCTTTCCCAGTATTGAGGTGAAGCTGGCAAAAACAGCAGACAGCACTGCATAAAACAGCCATCCATGAGAACCCCTGGCCTTATTCTGCTCTTCCTGTGATATCTCCTTTTTGGTGATCATCATATACGTTCCAATTGCTATAAGCACCACACATAGCAGCCTGAGTACGTTTATCTCCTCTTTAAAAAAGATAAATGCAAGTATAATGGTCAGTATTGTGCTTGATTTATCAATCGGCACCACTCTGTTTACATCGCCAAGCTGAAGTGCTTTAAAATAACAAAGCCATGAGGCTCCGGTAGCGACTCCTGAAAGCATCAGAAATATCCATGTCTTTGCTGACACAGCTGTGATCTGCCCCTGCGCTTTAACCACAAATACCATAATCCATGAAAAAATTCAAAACTACAATTGTCCTGATTGCAGTTGCTACGTTTGAATCAGTTTTTTTGATACCACACTTTGCCAGTATTGATGTTATACCCGCAAAAAATGCGGATCCAAATGCATATAATACCCACATATTTTCCTCGGTCTAGCGCCCCGGTCAACTCCGTTGTCCGGAGTTCGATTCCTACGATGTCTGACATTAAAAAACGCCTCTTTAAGAGAGGCATTTTTAATGAGACATCGGGGATTCGAACCCCGGACAACTTGATTAAAAGTCAAGTGCTCTACCACCTGAGCTAATATCCCATATATTCAGATTGTAACAGGGCTAGTTGGATTCGAACCAACGAATGCAGGAATCAAAATCCTGTGCCTTACCGCTTGGCGATAGCCCTTGAGTAATACTCGTGCGCCGCACGGATACGCATATAATGCGCACGACACTATTTGCACTAATGCAAAGGGTGGATACAGGGATTCGAACCCTGGGCCTCCAGAGCCACAATCTGGCGCGCTAACCAACTGCGCTATACCCACCATATTTACTTCATATGGTCCATATGGAATTGATATGAAATAAAAAATGTGCCTGAAGGGATTCGAACCCCCGACACCCGGCTTAGAAGGCCGGTGCTCTATCCAACTGAGCTACAGACACATATGGGATACTGCGAATACTGCAATATCTAAGCGGGTGATGGGAATCGAACCCACGTATCCAGCTTGGAAGGCTGGTGTTCTACCATTGAACTACACCCGCATGTAGTCGGGGTGACAGGATTCGAACCTGCGACCTCCTGGTCCCAAACCAGGCGC
>ENA-OQBL01001053-OQBL01001053.1-human-gut-metagenome-genome-assembly--contig:-NODE-1053-length-11748-cov-2.869030_pt1 | contig 11748 bp, 12 predicted proteins | sample MGYA00242747_ERZ504553 | MGnify/ENA primary metagenome ERZ504553 (study PRJEB26092, sample SAMD00036240) | human gut metagenome | host: Homo sapiens | study: EMG produced TPA metagenomics assembly of...
GACACCGACGCCCGCTACGAGGCCCTTCGCCAAGGCTGAGGCCTATATGCTGGAGAACGTGCTGGATCAGCCCCACCTACTACGACATCGCATGGTCTCTGACCCACGCCAACGAGTACAGCAAGATCAACGCCATGTACGGCAGCTTGCAACTACAAGGCCGTCAACTGGGAGACTTCCGAGGAAGCCTACACCACCGTCCAGTACGAGCAGTTTGCCAATGGCATTTTGACGCTGCTACTCAGGGCTAAGCATGACGCAAAAGTCATTCCATTTCAGTTAGCACATGAAATCTTTTCATTTTTATGTGTTTGCTGAATCAATAAAATTCAATCCGTACCAGAGTGGTTTTTCTTGACTTCCCGCCTGTGGGATGATAGAATATTTGCAATCGATACGGGTTCTGCAATGGCGCAGAAACAGATCAATAAAATCTGTCTCTGCGCCCTTTTTGTACCCTTTTGAAGCCGGGTTCATGGCCAGAGTGCGCCGGATAGGCGAGGATTTTTGCCCACAGACAAGGCGATTTTCCGCAGCAATCCTAACGGATTGCAAGGGAGAGCAACGCAGTATGTGAGCAAAAAGACCGTTCAGACGGCGTACAATGGTTATGAAGACGGCTTCCAGACCTTGTGGGAAGGTAAAATAGTATGGACAGGACAGGGATTTGGGAAAGGCAGGACCGTACCAGTCATTACAGGAGGGAAAGAATATGTACCACGATTTTGAGTCTCACACCATCACCCGCCGCAGCTTCCTTAAGGGTGCCGGCGCTGTTGGCGCAGCCGGTCTGCTGGCTGCCTGCGGCGGCTCTTCTTCCAGCACCGCAGCCAGTGCTTCGTCGGCTTCTTCCGGCGCAGCTGCTTCCAGCAAGGGCCTGAGCGAACTGTTTACTTACGAGACTTCTGGCCGTGAGATCGAGAGCTGGAATATGCTCTACAGCCAGCAGGCCATCGACTTCAACGTGACGACCAACATCATCGACGGTCTTATCAGCTTCGACAACTACGGCAAGCCTGTGCCGGCTCTGGCTAAGAGCTGGGAGCACAACGAGGACTCCACCGTCTGGACCTTCCACCTCCGTGACGACGTGGACTGGGTGGACATGAACGGCGAGGTGCAGGACCACCTGACCAGCAAAGACTTCCTCGTAGGCTTCGAGTGGGTGCTGAACGCAAAGAAGAATCAGGCCGCCAACACCTCCATGCCCTCCACCACCGTCGTGGGCGCAGCCGATTACTACGACAAGACCTATGCGATGGACGACGCAGCCGCCGCGGCCCTGACCTACGACGATATGCTGGCCGCAGGCGTCGGCATCGATGCACCGGATGATTACACCGTCGTCTACACCTGCATAAATCCCTGCCCTACTTCGACACCGTGGCTTCCTACGTCTGCTGCTATCCGGCACCCCCGGCTCTGGTGGAAAAGCTGGGCGTCGAGGGCTTCCGCGGCGTGGACTACACCCAGCAGTGGTGCTGCGGCCCCTACCTCATGAGGAATTCGTCTCCGACAACTCCAAGCGGTTCATCCCGAATCCTCATTATTATGCAGCTGACGAGTGCAGCCGCTTCGAGCGCGTGTCCCTGAGCATGATCACCGACCTGACCGTCGGCTACCAGCTGTATCAGAACCGTGAGCTGGACGAGCTGGAGCTGAGCGAGAGCACCCTGACCACCATCACCTCCGACACTTCCAACGCCTACAACGACCAGCTCTGTGAGAAGCGCCCCACCAAGTACGCCTACGACTTCCATTTCAACTTCTACTGCCTCAACACCGACGGCACCCCAACGAGAACTGGAACAAGGCCGTGGCTAACCGGGCATTCCGCCGCTGCTTCCAGGAGGGCCTGAACCTCATCCCCTACTACGCACGCTTCAACAAGATCAACCCCCTCAAGTGTGAGAACAACTACTACACCATGAAGGGCGTCTGCTACAACTCCAAAGGCACCGATTATGTTGATCTGGTGGCCAAGGAGCTGGGCATCGACGGCGAGAAGTATGACGGCGAGACCATGGTCCATCTGCGCAAGTCCACCGCCGACTCCATCGCCGCCCTCAAGAAGCAGGCCATGGATGAGCTGACCGCCATCGGCGTCACCTTCCCGGTCAAGGCGCCCTTCTTCTTCGTGGCCGGCAACACCGTGGCTCAGGACAACGCCACCGTTCTGAAGCAGTGCTTCACCGACAGCTTCGGCGACGACTTCATCCAGCTGGACCTCGGCACCTACGTTTCCAGCCTTGCAAAGGAAGTCCGCATCCCCAAGCTCCACGGCTTCGTCATCAACGGCTGGGGCGCAGACTTCGGCGACCCCGTCAACTTTGTGGGTCAGGAGATCCTGCACGACTCCAACGCCTACTACGCCGTCAACTACTCCAACATCCAGCTGGTGGCGGAGGACCCCGCCGATTACCAGAAGGAGCTGATAGACGAGTTTGAACAGTTCACCGACCTGGTCAACGCAGCCAACGCCATCGTGGACGACACCGACGCCCGCTATGAGGCTTTCGCAAAAGGCTGAGGGCCTACATGATCAACAACTCGCTGGGCCGTCCCCCTGCTACTACGATGTCCGCTGGTGCCTGACCCACGTCAACGAGTACACCAAGATCAACGCCATGTTCGGCCCCTGCAACTTCAAGTACGTCAACTGGGAGACCAGCGAGGACGCCTACACCACCGCTCAGTACGAGGAGTTTGCCAAGGCTTTCGACGCCGCAAAATCTTAACTTTTTCTTAAATCTTTTCCGTCGGGATCTCCTGTCCCCGGCCTATATCCCACGCAACGGGAGCTGTTCTTAGTCCAAGAACAGCTCCCGTTGTTTTGTTTTTGGGCCTGTTTATCTTATTTTCGTCACTCTTCATCACAGTAAAGTAAATTTATTTCATCTCTATGCAGAGTACAACTTTCTTTTGAAAGAAAAGGCATTTCACATTCCATTGACAACTATTTATTTCGATGGTACAATATATGTCGTGTTAAGGATTTTACGGGAGGAGCACAGGCGCAGACAGAGGGGTCTGTTTCTGCGCTCTTTTGTATTCTCTGGTAATACAGAGGGGCAGATAATCTCGTAGGAGTGGGAAATCGGCAGGGCAAGGTACCCTGCGCCATAGAGCCGAGACACGAAAGAATAATTGGGAGGAAAACACAATGAACGCAAATTTTGAGTCTCATTCCATCAGCCGCCGCAGCTTCCTCAAGGCTTCCGGCGTCGTGGGCGCTGCAAGCATCCTGGCCGCTTGTGGTGGTTCTTCCAGCAGCACTGCTGCCAGCACCTCCGGTGCTGCCTCCGGCGCAGCTGCACCCGCAGCCGACGCCATCACCGATTACGTCTCCTTCGAGACTGCCAACCGTGAGCTGGAGACCTGGAACTTCCTGTACAGCCAGTCCGCTTCCGACCTGAACGTCACCACCAACTGCTGGGACGGCCTGCTGAGCTTCGACTGCTACGGCAAGGCAGTGCCCGCCATCGCATCCAGCTGGGAGCACAACGAGGACTCCACCGTCTGGACCTTCCACCTGCGCGACAATGTCGATTGGTGCGACGTCAACGGCGAGGTCAAGTCTCACCTGACCTCCAAGGACTTCCTCGTGGGTCTTGAGTGGGTCCTGAACGCCCTCAAGAACGAGGCTTTCAACACCTCCATGCCTTCTGAGACCGTCGTGGGCGCTGCCGAGTACTACGACCTGACCAAGGACAAGGGCGACGCTGCTGCTGACATGACCTACGAGGATATGCTGGCTGCCGGTGTCGGCGTCGAGGCACCGGACGACTACACTCTGGTCTTCACCTGCAAGAACCCCTGCCCCTACTTCGACACTGTCGTTGCCTACAACAGCTTCTACCCCGCCTCTGAGGACCTCATCAACGAGCTGGGCATCGATGGCTTCCGTGCCTGCGATTACTCCACCATGTGGTACAATGGTCCGTACCTCATCGAGGAGTACATCCAGCAGAACACCAAGAGCTTCATCCCCAACCCCAACTACTACGCCGCAAACGACTGCACCCGTTTCGAGCATCACACCATCACCATGATCCCCGACCTGTCCATGGGCCTGCAGCTGTACGAGAACGGCGAAGTCGATAACATCGACCTGACCGAGTCCAATCTGACCACCATCACCTCCGACCCCAACAACAAGCACAACAAGTTCCTGTGCGAGAAGCGCCCCACCAAGTTCAGCTTCCAGATGCACCTGAACTTCCAGCGCAAGGATGAGAACGGCAATCTGGACGAGAACTGGAACAAGGCTGTTTCCAACCGCGCGTTCCGTCAGTGCTTCTACAAGGGCATCGACTTCACCAACTACTACGCCCGCACCAACAAGATCAACCCCCTGAAGTGCGAGAACGACTACTACACCATGCCCGGTGTCTGCTACAACACCAAGGGTGAGGAGTACACCACTCTGGTCGCCAAGGAGATGGGCTTCGACGGTCAGGCTTACGACGGCAAGACCATGATCCGCCTCCGCGACAACGGCGGCGACATCGCCGACCTGAAGAAGCAGGCCATGGAAGAGCTGAGCGCCATCGGCGTCACCTTCCCCGTCCACTGCTACCACTACATCAAGAGCGGCGACACCACTGCTCTGGATACCGCCACCGTCCTGAAGCAGTGCTTCTCCGAGAGCCTGGGCGATGACTTCGTCGTGCTGGACATCGGCACCTACGTCTCTTCTCTTTATAAGGAAGTCCGTAACGTCCAGCTGCACTCCATCCTGCAGAACGGCTGGGGCGCTGACTTCGGCGACCCCGTCAACTTCCTGGGTCAGGAAGTCCTGAGCGACGACAACGCCTACTACGCTCAGACCACCTCCTGGATCGCAGCCGTTGAGAAGGATCCTCAGGATTACCAGAAGGAGCTGCTGGCAGATTATCAGGAGTTCACCGATCTGGTCACTGAGGCAAAGGCTATCGTCACCGATACCGATGCACGCTATGCCGCATTCGCAAAGGCTGAGGCTTCCATGCTGAACAACGCACTGTGCATCCCCTGCCTGTACGAGGTGCTCTGGTGCCTGACCCATGTCAACGAGTACACCAAGATCAACGCCATGTACGGTCCCTGCAACTACAAGGCCGTCAACTGGGAGACCCGTCAGGGCGACGGCTACACCACCGAGGAGTACGAGGCTTTCTCCGCTGCTTTCAATGCAGCAACCAAAGCCTGATGATTATTTATAAAGGTTTGGTTATCATGTTAAAATACACCGTCAAGCGGCTGGCTCAGTCGCTCGTCACGATCTTATTGATCGCAACCATCGTCTTTCTGCTGATGCGCTGCCTGCCTACGGACTACTACTTCACGGAAGAACAGCTCATGAAGTTTACCGAAGAGCAGAAATACGCCGCGCTGGAAGCCGCCGGTCTGACCGACCCCATCGGCACCCAGCTGCTGCACTTCTACAACGACCTGCTCCATCTGGACTTCGGCACTTCCCGCCGCATCCAGAACGGTGCCTCCGTCGTGAAGGTCATCGGCAAAAAGTTCGGCGTCTCCATGCGCCTCGGCCTGATCTCCGCCGGCATCTCTCTGCTGGTGGGCATCATGCTGGGCATCCTGCAGACCGCCTTCAAGGACAAGGTCTTTGACTGGATCGGCACTGCCTACACCGTTTTCGTCAACGCTGTGCCTTCTCTGGTCTCCTATTCGCTGGTGCTGGTCTTCGGCTCCAAATACCTGGGTTTCCCCACGCTGTACTCCACCCGTAATGTCGGCCCGTCCAGCGTGCTGCCCATCGTCTGCCTGTCGCTGGCGTCTATCGCAGGCTACGCTCTGTGGACCCGCCGCTACATGGTGGACGAGCTGACCCGCGATTATATCAAGCTGGCCCGCGTCAAGGGCCTCAGCTCCAGCGAGATCATGTTCAAGCACGTGCTGCGCAACGCCATGGTCCCCATGGTGCAGTATATCCCCCAGTCCATCCTGCTGACGGTCGGCGGCTCTCTGCTGATGGAGCGGTTCTTCTCCGTTCCCGGCATGGGTCCCCTGCTGACCGACGCCATCCAGCGCTATGACCTGAACGTCGTCCAGACTCTGGTCATCCTCTACGCTGCACTGGGCATCGTGGGTGTTTTCCTGGGCGATGTGCTGATGATGCTGGTTGACCCGCGCATTACTCTGACCGGAAAGGAGGCCGCACGCTGATGGCTAAAGCATCTGATTTTGAGGGCAAGAAGCAGGACGAACTGTTCTACTTCGTCGATTACTCTCCGGAAGAAGCCGAGCGTGTCGGCTACTCCAACTACAGCTACTGGGGTTCTGTCGTCCAGAACTTCCTCAAGCACAAGGCTGCTGTCGTCTGCCTGATCCTGTTCCTGTTCCTCGTCATCTTCTCTTTCATCGCACTGGCCATCGGCAAGTACGATTATCAGACCCTGGTGTCGGATTCCTCTCTGGCCTTCCAGAAGCCCAACAGTGAATACTGGTTCGGCACCGACAACCTCGGCCGCGACTACTGGTGTCAGGTGTGGTACGCCACTCAGGTGTCCATCCGTCTGGCCCTCATCGTTGCCGTGGGCGAGAGCATCCTCGGCGTCATCATCGGCCTGATCTGGGGCTATGTCCGTAAGCTGGACCGCTTCTTCACCGAGCTGTACAACCTCATCGACAACGTGCCTTACATCATCTACATGACCCTGATCGCACTGGTCGTCGGCCAGAGCTTCACCATCATGGCCGTCTCGATGATCGCCATCGGCTGGCTGGTCATGGCCCGCCGCGTCCGCAACATGGTGTTCATGTTCCGTGACCGCGAGTACAACCTCGCGTCCCGCTGCCTTGGCACCCCGCTGTGGCGCGTTCTGACCAAGAACATCCTGCCCTATCTGGTCTCCGTCATCATCCTGCGCATGGCGCTGAGCATCCCCGCCACCATCAACCTCGAGTCCACCCTGTCCTATCTGGGCATCGGTCTGGGCATCGAGACTCCGTCTCTGGGCCTCATCCTGAGCAAGGTGCGCGGCTTCTTCCTCGATTATCCTTACCTGCTGGTCTTCCCCGCATCCATCGTGTCCATCATCTCCATTTCCTTCTATATCATGGGCAACGCTTTCTCGGATGCTGCTGACCCGCGCAACCACGTTTAACAGATGGGAGAGAAAATCACAAAAATGGATAGACAACCGATCATCTCTGCCAAAGACGTGGAGATCACCTTTAGCCTGCGCGGCAAGAAGCTGAACGCGATCCGCAAGTGCTCGCTGGACCTTTATGACGGCGAGACGCTGGCCATCGTGGGCGAGTCCGGCTCGGGCAAGTCCGTATTCACCAAGACCTTCGTGGGTATGCTGGATGTCAACGGTAAGATCACCGGCGGCTCCATCATGTACGAAGGCCGCGACATGACCAAGTTCACCGAGAAGGACTGGCTGGGCGTGCGCGGCAAGAAGATCGCCATGGTCATGCAGGACCCGATGACCAGCCTGAACCCGCTGAAGAAAATCGGCAAGCAGATCCAGGAGAGCATCGAGCACCATCAGGGCCTGAAGGGCGCAGAGGCCAAGAAGGCCGCCATCGAGATGCTGGCCAAGGTCGGCATCCCCGACCCGGAGCGCCGCTACGAGCAGTATCCGCACGAGTTCTCCGGCGGTATGCGTCAGCGTGTCGTCATCGCCATCGCTGCCGCCTGCCGTCCGCAGATCCTCATCTGCGACGAGCCCACCACCGCTCTGGACGTGACCATTCAGGCACAGATCCTGCAGCTCATCCGTGACCTGCAGAAGGAGCTGGGCATGTCCGTTATCTACATCACCCATGACCTGGGCGTTGTGGCAAACGTGGCAGACCGCGTGGCCGTCATGTACGCCGGCCAGATCGTCGAGTACGGTACTGTCGAAGAGATCTTCTACGACGCATGGCACCCCTACACCTGGGCTCTGCTGCAGGCTCTGCCTCAGCTGGGTACCAAGGGTGAGGCCCTGCCCACCATCGACGGTACGCCGCCGAACCTGTTCAATGAGATCAAGGGCGATGCATTTGCACCCCGCAACAAGCACGCGCTGGCCATCGACTTCGTGGCAGAACCTCCGTTCTTCCAGGTGTCCGAGACCCACGCGGCAAAGACCTGGTATCTGGACCCCCGGGCTCCCAAGATGGAACGCCCGCACTCCATCCAGAAACCTGCGTGAGAAAATGGGAAAGATGGGAGGTTCCAACTTAAATGGCTGAGCGTGAAAAGCTGATTGAGCTGAAAGACCTTCAGATCACCTTTGGCTCCGGCAAAAAGAAGTTCGTGGCCGTGGACCACGTCAATTTTGACATCTACAAGGGCGAGACCTTCTCGCTGGTCGGCGAGTCTGGCTCCGGCAAGACCACCATTGGCCGTGCCATCTGCCGCATCAACCCGACCTCGGGCGGCGACATCTTCTTCAAGGGCCAGAAGATCAACGGCAAGATCTCCAAGGAGCTGGACCATGAGGTCATCCGCAAGGTGCAGATGATCTTCCAGGACCCCATGGCCTCTCTGAACGAGCGCGCCAAGGTCGAGTACATCGTGGCTGAGGGTCTGTTGAACCACCACCTGTACAAGGACCAGGATGACCTGCACGAAAAGGTCATGAACGCTCTGCACGAGGTCGGCCTGCTGCCGGAGTTCGCCTCCCGCTTCCCCCACGAGTTCTCGGGCGGCCAGCGTCAGCGTATCGGCATCGCCCGTGCGCTGGTCATGGAGCCGGAGTTCATCGTGGCCGACGAGCCCATCTCCGCACTGGACGTCTCCATCCGTGCGCAGGTGCTGAACCTGCTGAACAGCATGAAGAAGTCCCGCGGTCTGACCTACCTGTTCATCGCCCACGACCTGTCGGTCGTCCGGTTCATCTCGGACCGCATCGCCGTCATCAGCAAGGGCCGCATCGTGGAGCTTGCAGAGGCTGAAGAGCTGTTCCTCCACCCCCTGCATCCCTACACCAAAGCCCTGCTGAGTGCTGTTCCCATCCCCGACCCGGGCCTGGAAAAGAGCAAGAAGCTCCTGGTCTACGATCCCAGCTGCCACGACTACAGCGTGGACAAGCCGGTGTGGGAGGAGATCGCCAACGGCCACTTCGTCTATGGCAACCAGAAGGAGCTGGAAGGCTACCGCAAGGAATATCAGAGCCAGCTCTAAGCACTGTCACTTGACTGTATTTTAACACAAATGCCCCGCCGCATTGGGAAACATCCCATTGCGGCGGGGTTTTGTGCTGTATAAAAAAGAGGCCGCTTCCCGTATTTCTGCCGGGAAGCGGCCCCTTTGTGTTTTATATCAGTCTTGCACCGGGCTTCGGCTCATGGGCCTGCCAGAGGGTGACCCACTCGGGCAGATGCAGGGTCTTCAGGCGCTGGGGCAGGGCGGCGAGATCGCCGCCCGTGAGATACCACGCCACGCCGAACGCCGCCAGCGCCAGGATCACCAGCACCGCCAGCAGAACGCAGAGAGGATGCTTCTTCTTTGAGGTCGGGTCCTTTGCTGTGCTCTGCGAACGGCCCGGAGGATCGCTCTGTTTGGTCTGTCCGGCGGGAAGAAAGCCTGTCCCCTCGGCCTGCGGCAGACCGGCAGCGGCGCGGCGCACCATATCCAGCAGCCAGAGGCCGGGGTTATCTGCGGCGGAGACGGTGCGGAGCCAGCAGCCCTTTTTTGGTGCTGAGCACCAGCACATGGTCGCTTTCCCGCTCGGCACAGGCCACGGCCAGCTCTGTTCCCACGATGCGGCGGGCCGCCTGCGCCCGGGCGAGGGCCAGACGGACAGGGTCGGGTTTGTCCCCTTCCCCGCCGAGCTTGGCCCGGGCGCGCTTTTCGATTTGGGGGCCGACCTTGGCGTCGGCATAGCTCATGGTGCCGAAGTCATAGACCTTCTCGGCACCGGGGACTTTCTCGAGCCGGGATTCCAGCAGCGCACCGGCGGCGGCATCACCGCAGGCCAGCAGACGATCGTGGGCTTCCAGCGCCTGCACGGCGGCAGCGGCCAGACTGGTATCGCCTGCACCATATACGTCCGCGCCAAAGCTGCTGCGGAGGCTCTGGGCCGCCTTTTTCAGTCCCGTGGGCGTGTCCGCATGGACAGCCAGCAGCGTCTCTGCGCCCCGGCTCTTCCACTGGGCATCAGCCCTCCATTGGGGCGCAAACAGCGCCACAGCGGCCGCCAGCCGTCCCTGCGGCGCACCGTACAGGCGCAGTACACAGCGGGTCTCCTCTGCCAAATCCCATCAACCCCTCATTTTTGATTTTTACCGGACGAACGCCTCATCCAGTGCAGCCAGCGCTTCGTCGTCCGACTGCTGAGCAGCGGTGAGGGCCTGCGTCCCAGCAGGGACTTTGCCCTGTGCCAGACGCAGCGCCAGTTCCAGCGCAGCCTGTGCGGCCCGGGCGCGCACCAGCGCACGGTCAGGCCGGGAGACGAAAAGCTTCTTGACGTAGGCCACGCCATCCCGGGCAGCGCCCAGATAAACGGTGCCCACAGGGCGCACCTCGTCGCCGCCGGTGGGGCCGGCCACACCGGTAACGCTCACAGCGATGTCAGCGCCCGAAGCCTTTGCCGCGCCCAGCGCCATCTGTGCCGCCACGGGGGCGGACACGACGTTGTACTTTTCGATGACCGCCGGGTCCACGCCCACGAGCTTTGCCTTGGCCTGCTCCCAGTAGGTGACAAAGCCATAGCCGAACACCTCGCTGGAGCCGGACACAGAGGTCAGGCGCTGTGCAATGAGTCCGCCGGTGCAGCTCTCGGCAGTGGCGATGGTCAGCCCCTTTTTCCTGCAGGGTATGGACCACCGTTTCTTCCAGACCGGCCACATTTTCATCATACACCGCATCGCCCAGCATATCATAGAACTTTTTGGCATACGCGCGGCACATTTTTTCGCCGTCCTCGTCGGAGCGAGCGCGGGCCGTGATACGGATCTCGCACTCGCCGGTCTTGCAGTAGATGGCGGCGGTGGGATTCGGATTTTCCAGCAGGTCACGCACCTTATACTCAATATCGCTCTCGCCGCCCAGCACACGGAGGGTGACGGAGTGGAGGGTGCAGTTCTGGCGCTCCATCAGCAGAGGGCGGACGCTCTCCGTCCACATAGCCTTCATCTCGTGGGGGACACCGGGCATAAGGACGGCGCAGTGGCCGTCCTGCTCGAACCACGCGCCGGGGGCTGTGCCGTGGTTATTGATGATTTATGGCCCTTGGTGGGGACCATCGCCTGTTTGCGGTTGTTGGGAGTCGTCTCGCGGCCGGTGCGGGCAAAGTAGCTGGTGATCTTATCCCACTCGGCCCCATCGAAGGCCAGCTCATCCCCGAAGCAGGCGGCAACAGTCTCCTTGGTCAGGTCGTCCGCCGTGGGGCCGAGGCCGCCGGTAAAGACCAGCAAGTCGCAGCGGCTCTTGGCCTCGTTGACGAAATCGGCCAGACGGCCATGGTTGTCGCCGATGGTGCTCTCCCGCTGGACTGTGATGCCCAGATCGGCCAGCTCCCGGCTGAGGTACTGGGCGTTGGTGTTGAGGATGTTGCCGAGAAGGAGCTCGGTACCCACACTGATGATCTCTGCTGTCATGGCTCAGCCCTCGAATTCCACGTCGTCGGTGATACGCAGGCGGATATGCTCGGTGGCCTCTGCGGCCTCGGCTTCCAGCTCTGCCAGACCGGGCATCCCGGCCTCGGCTTCGAGGATCTCGCTCAGTTCGGGGCGGATCTTCGGGTGCGGCGGGGTGAAGATGGTGCAGCAGTCCTCATAGGGCAGGATGCTGGTCTCAAAGGTATT
>ENA-OQBL01001054-OQBL01001054.1-human-gut-metagenome-genome-assembly--contig:-NODE-1054-length-11742-cov-3.213000_pt1 | contig 11742 bp, 16 predicted proteins | sample MGYA00242747_ERZ504553 | MGnify/ENA primary metagenome ERZ504553 (study PRJEB26092, sample SAMD00036240) | human gut metagenome | host: Homo sapiens | study: EMG produced TPA metagenomics assembly of...
CCCCACCTTATTTTTTTCCTTTCGGTCGGTGGGTGGCGGGGCGGTCGTTTCCGTTTTCAAAGGCTCTTTTGCACGGGGCGGTCGGATACAAGGTTTTCCCGATAAATACGCTCGCAGCGAAGCGAGAGGAAGATTTATTGGGAAACGGCGCAGCCGCCTGACCTTTTAGCGACGTAAAGCCCCGTGCTTGCTTTGCCTTTGTAAACGAAAACGATTGCTCCGCTTTCCTCTGAAAAGAGAAATAGACCCTGCAATATATATCACCATAGTGATAGGTTTGCATGTTTGCATGCTGGTATGCTGGTACGTTTGCATGTTGGTATGTTGGTATATCATCATGCTTTCCAACAGCTGTTGGGCTTGCCGTCCGAAACAACCGACACGAATACCGTCGTTTTCTCTTTTCGCCCGTGTATAATCCTCTCTAATAATGCCCTGCGGACTTTCGCCGCCCCCGAACGATTCGACACGGAAAGCGAGGGCGGCTATCGTTTCGAGGTTGTAAACCTCCGCGCTGTATTTGTCCGATAGGCGGATAATGTGCTTTATGTCATATATAGATAAAACTCCGCTTTTGCAGAGTGCCTTTATCCCTGCCCTAACCGTCGGGGCGATAACCCCGAACAGTTCGCAGATTTCCCGCTCGGTCATGGCGGTTGCGCCTATATCGCTCGGCAGGGAGATATTGCCCTGCCCGTCCATCGTGATAATGTTCCTTTCTTCTTTCATCGGTATTCTGTTCTTAATTAGATGGCTCGGCAGATATTCTTCTCCATATCTTCCAACTTGTGCGACAAGGTTTCCATGTCTTGGCTTATCTTCTGGGCGGTGATTTTGGCGTAAATTTGGGTGGTCTTTATGTTCGTGTGCCCCAAAAGGCGGCTCACCGTTTCGATGGGTACGCCGTGCGACAGAAGTACGGTCGTGGCGTTCGTGTGGCGTGCGACATGGTAGGTCAAGCGTACCTTGAAGCCGCATTGTCTGCCTATATCTTTGAGTATCTTGTTACAACTGCCGTTGTTCGGAACGGGGAAAACATGACCGTCCCTTGCCAGCCCCTTGTACTTCTCGATGATACGCTTGGGAACGTCCAAAAGGCGGATGTTCGATTCGGTGTTGGTCTTCTTTCTTCGGGTGATTATCCACAGGTTGCCGTCGAAGAATGTTTGCAGGCGGTCGGCGGTGAGGTTCTTCACGTCCGAATACGCCAAACCCGTGAAAACAGAAAAGACGAACAAGTCCCGTACAAGCTCGTGGGTGGCGTTCTTCATCGATGCGTCCATGAGCGTCTGTATCTCCGTTTGGGTGAGGTAGCCCCTATCCACGCTTTCGGGAGAGTTGATATATCCCGCAAAAGGGTTGAACGGCAAATGCCCGTCATTCCTCGCAATGGAAACGATGTGTTTCAACACAATCATGTAGCCCCACACGGTATTGGTGCGGCATTTCTTCTCCGTGCGCAGGAAATACTCGAAGTCGTTGATGAACGTGAGGTTGAGTTCCTTTAACGGAATATCCTCACGCTTGTAGGTATGGGGCAGGAACTCCCGAATATGGTTGCAGACCGTCCGATAACGGGTAAATGTACCCTGCGCCCTGCTGTGCCCGACTTTCTTCTCAAACTCGGCGTTGTGCTGCTCGAACAGCTTCAGCAAAGTTTCCTGCTTGACGCCGATACCGAGATAGGCGTCTTTGAGTTTGGCGGCGGTAACATAACCGTCCGTCTGCATTAACTCTTGATAGCGGCGGTTTACCTCCACACGGATTTTATCTACCGCAAGGTTGATTCTCTGCGCTTCGACGCTCTTGCCCGAAGCACGGTTGTTCTTCACGTCCCACAACCGTGGGGGAACGTCCATCTTGCAACTGAACTGTTTAATCTCGCCGTCCACCGTGATACGGCACATTAAAGGCAGGTTGCCGTTCGGCTTCTCGCTGCCTTTCTTCACGTAAAATAATACCTTGAATGTACTACGCATAACTCACTCCTTTTTTTGGTTACAAAATTAGTTATTAGTGAGTTACCGACTGCTATGCAAAATTACGCAAATCGCAGAAACAGAACCATTTAGCAAGAAATTCACACCCGTTACGGGGGTAATGAGGTGGTAACTGAACTTCTGCGCTGTTTGGCTTCGAGGTGGTATTTCGTTGGCTCTGTCCCATAGAAAAACAAAGCGTAACGAACGCTGTATCAGCTAATTCGCTACGTTTTACCCAAATTTACTTTTTCGCTATGTGTTTATTTTAAAAAGATAGCAATATGTATAGGACTTATTTTTTTGCTTTAATGCTATTTGCGATGTCATGTACAAACAGTACATCGAAGGTCGGAGAAGATCAACAATCATCTCAACAGATTGAGTATGTAATGAATGATAGTCTCTCAACAGATTTTTATACTGATATGAAAAGCTATGTTCCTGCAGAGGGATTTATACCTACAGCGGATATTGCAGTAAAGATAGCGGAATGCGTACTATTGGAAATTTATGGAAAGGAAAGTATAGAGAAAGAAAAACCTTTTTCTGTTAACTTGGTAAATGGAATATGGGTAATAGAAGGGCATATTCCTAATGGAAATGATAGTGCGCTGACTTTCTGTGGACAATCTTATGTGGAAATAAGAAAAAGTAATGGTGAGATTATAAAGCTTTTGCATACTAAATAAAAAATATTACTCTAATATAAGTTGCCTTTTTTCAATGAGATTTATTTAATTACTATCCTAACATCAGATATGCTATATCTTGTATGTTAGGATAGATTTTTTAGGTCTATCAAATGATGTAGGTCATGCAGGACTACATCCGTACTCTCCGGATGCTTAACAGCACGGGCACTTCCTATCTGGATAACATTTCCTATATGTATTATTTGTACGACAGTCTGGGACGGCTGACCCTGCAGGGGGGAATCCTTCTTCCAGTCCTACCGTGCTTGTGCAGAACAACTTGCTCAGTGGCTACGACATCACAAGTACGGTTTATACTTTCTCCAACAAGCCGTCTGGTGTGACACATACACATACTGCCAGCGGAAAGACCACGCGCACGGAAGTATATACCTATACCTACGACCATGCGGACAGAATAAGCAAAGTGCAGCATAGTCTTGGCAGCACTGCGATTACTCTGTACGATGCGACTTATGACAACTTCGGTCGTTTACTGACCAAGCAGTATCACGGTACGAGCACCAACAAGCTGACTTATACCTACAACCTGCGTAGCTGGCTGACGGGAATCAGCGGCACACGCTTCACGCAGAACCTGTACTACAACACGGGTGTGGGTACTGCGAAGTACAACGGCAGCATCAGCAGCATGACCTGGAAGTCCGGGAACGAAAGTACAGTCCGTGGTTACAAATTCACTTATGACGGTCTTGACCGGATGCTGAACGCTACCTATGGCGAGACAGCAAGTATCAGCACGAATGCGAACCGCTTCTCGGAGAACGTTACGGGTTATGACAAGAACGGTAACATCAAGAGTTTGCAACGTTATGGCCAGACTGGTGCCAGTGCCTACGGCCTGCTTGATAACCTGACTTACACATTGACCGGTAATCAGTTGAGCTGTGTGGAGGATGCGGTGAGTACCGCTGCATACGGTACAAACACTGCCTTTGTGAACGGTGCAAGCGCCGCAGGGGAGTATGCCTACGATGTCAATGGTAATTTAACGAAAGATTTGAATAAGGGAATTACCGATATTCAATATAATGTATTAAATTTGCCCAGTACGGTATCGTTCAGTGATGGTAGCACGATTACCTATACTTATGGTGCTGACGGCACGAAACTGAGAACAGTCCATAAGATAGGCAGTACAACCACAACGACTGACTATTGCGGTAATGTGATCTATGAAAACGGTACTCAGAAGTTGTTACTCACAGAAGAGGGTTACATCAACCTGACCGGTACCCAGCAGTATCATTACTATCTGAAGGACTATTAGGGTAACAACCGTGTAGTGATCAACCAGTCTGGCACTGTGGAGGAAACTAACCATTACTACCCTTTCGGTGGTGTATTTGCCACTGCAGGCAATACCCAGCCTTACAAGTATAACGGTAAGGAGTTTGATACGAAGAAGGGTTTGAATTGGTATGATTATGGGGCGAGACATTATGATACGGCGTTAGGAAGGTTTACGACTAATGACAGATTTGCCGAGAAGTATTATTCGATGTCTCCGTATCAGTACGGGGCGAATAGTCCGGTTGTTAATATTGATGTGAATGGAGATAGTATTAGAATTTGCACTGAAACTCAGTCCTTTGGTCACACATGGATTAGTGTTGGTGAAGGATCTAATATGACTGTTTATAGCTACGGACGATACAATGGAACTAATAAAGGGCCAGATAGAAGCTCTAATTCTTTAGGAAATGGTTCCGGTGTTCTTTTAAAGTTAATGGGGGATGAAGCAAAAGCTTACAATGACGAAAAAAAAGCAGCTGGTGGAATGTCTGTATTTGTAGTAACAGATGTGGCAGATGAAAAAGTTGCTAATATTTTAGACGAAAAGTTTAATTAATATGTCAACTACAATGCCAGATAATCCTAAAAGTGATTATTATAACAGTTCTTCTGCTCGTATTATTGATGAATATAAGCTGACAAGTAATAATTGTACAACAATGGTATCTGACGTGTTGAATAAAAGTGGGTCAAATGCTCTGAAAGGGACAAGGCTACAACAAACAAGTAATTTGGGAACATGGACTACTATTCCTATTGTCAACAGATTTGTTCTTCCAATATCAATGCAGAATCATTTAGTGAGAATATCCAAACCAGGAGGTGTAGTTTATAAAACAAGATAGATTATGAAATGGCTTAGAATTGTGTTTGTTGCCACATCAATAATTCTTTCATTATTAATTATATACGCAATTATTAATTGTGAAATTAGTTATAAATATGAGATTGAAAATCGATGTGGGGATAAGATTGATATCTTATGGGTTGAGGAGTGGCTAAAAGAAACGATTAAAGTGTGGAAGTTTTTTCTATGCTATGTAATCATTAATATCTTTTATTTAGTAGCTTCTCTTGTCAATAGCCGTAAATCTTCAAAAGAAAAATGCAGTTTATCATAAACAAACGCAGTCTCTTTTGTATTGATAATTAGGCCGTCTTGCCTTGATATGAATTGACTATTTTTATCGTTATCCTAACATCAGATATCCCATATCTTGCATGTTAGGATATTTTTTTGGTCATATAACAGTCATACCATTTCTAATGTTGTAACTATCCTCCGTGCCGGGCTACACCCTTTTTTGCAGATGGCTATACCATCGCATAGAAAGGGTGTAGCCATCCGGAGTAAAAGGTGTAGCCTCGTGAAATGTGTCCTACGAATGCTTTTGGCGGGGATAATAGCGGCTTGCATAGAATCTGTGTTCCTTTGTCCGCGTCTTGTTTTTATACTGCTTCATCCGAAGAAGAAAAGGAAGCGCAAGAATCTACGGTGGCAGATAACATTACCCCGACAGTATAACATATCATATCCGACCATAAAAATCCATGCCCGAAGACCAATGCTCCGAGCGTGGTGTTTCGTATGGCATTCGCCCAATCGACCTGGTATAATTGGCTGATTTCTACGCAATAAGAAAACAGTAAGGAGATTGCGGCCACTTTGAGTATGGATGCCGAAGGGAAGAGAAAGCGTAATCCCCAATAGACCATAGCTGCCCAAAGTGTATCGCCAATATACTCTGCAATAAATTTAGGCAATGCATTGCCATATTTTCCCGGGAAGCAAGTCCTGCCAATATGATGACGAAAGTGACGGTTAAGTAAATCCAACGTTTGTATTTCACATCATGATGTTTTAGGTCCATTGCAAATTTATGGAAAATTGACAGATATGAGTGAGAAGGAAGAGCTTTTTCGTATTTTTTTCCTATCGAACGGTCTGTGTAAGGCTATAAACAGAAAAGCAAATGAAGGGCAATACTATGACACGTATATGGCCAAAAATAACTATTGGTACAGCATGCATGAACTGAGCCGCATGGACGATGAAACAGGCGACCCCTTGCCGGGTGACCGGAGACTTGCACCTATTCCCGTCGGATTTACCGTTCGGAGCGGTGGCACCCAATGGCTGTTCGAGAACAGCGTCCGCACCACAAATCCGGAAGAACTTTGGAAATAAGACTCTCTTGTTTCAAATCTCCCCGAAATCATGTACCTTTGTGGCGATACCTAAAAAAAGGGTGTGGCAAGATGATGAACAAGATAAATTCCGTATGCGTATATTGTGCTTCGAGCACAAAGATAGATTCCGTTTATTTCGATGCAGCCCGTGAGTTGGGCACTCTGCTGGGGCAGCGGCAAATTCGCTTGATTAATGGTGCGGGAAATATGGGACTGATGTCCGCTGTGTCCGATGCGGCACTCCGGGCAGGGGGAGAGGTGACGGGCGTCATTCCCCGCTTCATGGTGGAGCAGGGATGGCATCACACCGGACTTACCCAACTCGTGGAAGTGGAAAGCATGCACGAACGGAAAAAGACAATGGCCGACTTGAGCGATGCCGTCATCGCCCTGCCCGGTGGTTGCGGCACCCTGGAAGAACTGCTGGAAATCATCACTTGGAAGCAACTCGGACTGTATCTGAACCCGATTGTGATACTGAATGTCAAGAACTATTTCGACCCTCTGCTCGATATGCTCCGGCAGGCGGTGGACGAAAACTTCATGCGCGTGCAGCACGGTGCCATCTGGCATGTGGCGCAGACACCGCAGGAAGCCGTGGAACTGATATATACCACTCCCTTGTGGGACGCCTCCATCCGTAAATTCGCTGCAATATGATAGGGCTGTTGATGGCTTGGGCAGTAGTGGGGACGGAGGGGATTCCTATTCCATATTCTCCGAGAATGGACGATGGCATCACCGTGGTCCTTTTGTGCTGTTTCTTTCTGTCGGCCTATGTCTTGTCACGCAGCCGCAAGTTCCTGCTGCAACTGGTGAAGGATTTCCTGCTTCATCGCGAACGTACCAGCATATTTGCCACTTCCACAGCCGCCGATATGCGCTATCTGCTGCTGCTCATCCTGCAGACCTGCATCCTAGCAGGCGTCTGTATCTTCAACTACTTCAATGATATACAGCCGGAACTGGTACACCATGTGCCGCCGGGACTTCTATTGGGGATTTACATCGGTATGTGTCTTCTCTATTTGTGCTTGAAGTGGATGCTTTACTCTTTTCTGGGTTGGATTTTTTTTTGACGAAAGTGTTACAACGCTATGGCTTGAGTCCTATTCTACGCTACTTTATTACTTGGGATTCGCCCTTTTCCCGTTTGCTCTGTTCATAGTCTATTTTGATTTGAGTTTGCAGCTGACGATAATAATCGGATTGATTTTAGCCTTTTTTGCTAAAATATTGATGTTATACAAGTGGTTAAAGCTTTTTTGTAACAATTTATATGGCGGTTTACTTTTAATTTTGTACTTTTGTGCCCTTGAAATCATGCCTTGTTTTGTGTTATATCAAGGTGTGATGCAGCTAAACAGTTATTTGATAATAAAATTTTAGGACGTTGAAAATTAAGAAAGTACTTGTGTCGCAGCCGAAACCGGCATCAGAGAAATCTCCTTACTACGACATCGCCGAGAAGTATGGTGTGAAAATAGATTTTCGCCCATTTATCAAAGTGGAGAGCCTTTCAGCGAAAGAGTTCAGACAACAGAAAATTTCGGTCTTGGATCATACTGCCGTTATTTTTACTTCGCGTCATGCTATTGATCATTTCTTCCACTTGTGTACAGAATTGCGTGTGACAATTCCCGAAACAATGAAGTATTTCTGCGTGACGGAGGCCGTTGCTCTGTATATCCAAAAGTATGTGCAGTATCGTAAGCGTAAGATTTTCTTCGGAAACACCGGGAAGATTGACGATTTGATACCTTCCATTGTTAAGCATAAGACTGAAAAGTACTTGGTACCAATGTCGGATGTACACAATGATGACGTGAAGAATCTGCTGGATAAGAATAAGATTCAGCACACGGAAGCTGTCATGTACCGTACTGTCAGCAATGACTTTGCTGCAGATGAGGCTTTTGATTATGACATGCTGGTGTTCTTCAGTCCGGCAGGCATCAGTGCCTTGAAGAAGAATTTCCCTGATTTTGACCAGAAGGAAATCAAGATCGGAACATTCGGCTCTACCACTGCCCAGGCAGTCCGTGATGCCGGACTTCGTCTTGACCTGGAAGCTCCCAGCGTGCAGGCACCCTCAATGACGGCGGCGCTTGACATGTTTATCAAGGAGAATAATAAAGGAAAGTAAAAAAGAGAGAAATAAAGAGAGAAATAAGGATTAGGATTAAGGATAAAGGATGAAAGAACCTATTCACCTCCACCTCCTTTATTCTTTATCCTAATCCTTATCCCTAATCCCTAATCCCTAATCCTTGTTTCTCATGCCAAATACCTTGCGTAAAGTCCGAACGGTTGGACAAGAAGAAAGTGATAGAGAAGATGTTTGCGGGCGGCTCACGCTCGTTTTCGGTTTTCCCTTTGCGTGTGGTGTATCTGCCGGTGGAGGAGCTGGAGGCACCCGTTTCCATTCTTGTAAGTGTTTCGAAACGCCGTTTCAAGCGGGCGGTGAAGCGCAACCGCGTGAAACGCCAGATACGTGAAGCCTACCGCATGAACAAACACGGACTGCTGGCCGTGCTGACGGAAAAAAAGTGCCGTCTGGCCGTGGCCTTTATCTATCTTTCGGACCAGTTGGTAGACTCTTCTGTCATTGAGGACCGTATGAAGACAGCTTTGGCACGCATTGTCGAGAAGGTAGCGGCAAATGCTGAAGCCGAGCAAACTCCGCAGGTGTCATGAAGCGTCTGCTTTCATATCTGCTGCTGCTTCCCATCTATTTCTATCAGAAGTGCATATCGCCCATGATAGGGCCTTCATGCCGTTTTACCCCCACTTGTTCGCAATATGCGGTGGAGGCCATCAAGAAACACGGACCTTTCAAGGGGTTTTGTCTGGCAGTAAGGCGCATTCTGCGCTGCCATCCCTGGGGAGGTTCCGGATATGATCCCGTTCCATGAATATTCCAGTAGACATACATACACACCGGTTTCCGCAAGTACCCGGAACTGCCATTGCAAATTGCTATCCCGAAACGTTCTCTCCACAGAGCGGCGGATGGTATTCGGTGGGGATACATCCCTGGCATATAGGTCGGAGTGGAGGTGAACACTCTGGAGTTGAAGGTGCTGTGGCTAGCAGGGTGTGCGGCCTGGAGGAGTTAGTGCGTCATCCCCAAGTACTTGCCGTGGGCGAAGCCGGGCTGGACAAGCTGGCAGATGCTCCGATGGATTTGCAGGTGGAAGTGTTCAGACACCAGGCATGTTTGGCAGAGGAAGTGGGAAAGCCGCTGGTGATTCATCTGGTGAAGGCGGTTGATGAACTGCTGAAGGTGAAGCGGGACTTGCGCCCGTCGAATCCGTGGATAATACATGGTTTCCGTGGCAAGGCGGCGCTGGCGGAGGAATATCTGAAACATGGCTTTATCTTTCATTCGGGGAGAAATACCAGGAAGCAGCCTTGTGCCGGGTACCTGCCGACCGGCTGTTCATCGAAACGGATGAAAGTGAAGTTTCCATCGGGGAATTGTATGCACGCGCTGCCGAAGTGCGCGGCATCTCTCCCGAGGAGCTTGGAGAAACACTCCGGAGAAATGTCTGCAAAGTCTTTTTTAAACCCTAAGAGTTGTTTCTTCGAATAAAGAGTCGTATTTTTGCGCAGATTAAAATAGGAATCAAACAATTCATAGATAATCACTTAAATAATTAATCAGATAACTTAATCATTCGATGAATTTTGTAGAAGAATTAAGATGGCGTGGCATGCTCCACGATATGATGCCGGGTACGGAAGAACTTCTGGCTAAGGAACAAGTGACTGCATACATTGGTTTCGACCCTACTGCGGACTCTTTGCACATCGGGCACCTTTGCAGTGTGATGATTTTGCGTCACTTCCAGCGTTGCGGACACAAGCCGTTGGCACTGATTGGCGGTGCTACGGGTATGATTGGTGACCCTTCCGGAAAGTCTGCAGAACGCAATCTGCTTACGGAAGAGACGTTGCAGCGCAATCTGGCCGGTATGAAGGCCCAGCTCTCCAAGTTCCTGGATTTTGATTCGGATGCCCCCAACCGTGCCGAGTTGGTGAACAACTACGATTGGATGAAGAACTTCACTTTCCTCGATTTTGCCCGTGAAGTGGGTAAGCACATCACCGTGAACTATATGATGGCGAAAGATTCTGTAAAGAAGCGTCTGAACGGTGAGGCACGTGACGGTCTTTCCTTCACGGAATTCACCTACCAACTGTTGCAGGGATACGACTTCCTTCATCTGTATGAAACCAAAGGCTGCAAGCTCCAGATGGGTGGCAGCGATCAGTGGGGTAACATCACTACCGGTGCCGAGCTGATTCGCCGTACGAACGGCGGGGAGGTGTTTGCACTGACCAGCCCGCTGATTACGAAGGCCGACGGTGGCAAGTTCGGCAAGACAGAGTCCGGAAACATCTGGCTCGACCCGCGCTACACTTCTCCATATAAGTTCTACCAGTTCTGGCTGAACGTGAGCGACGAGGATGCCAAACGCTACATAAAGATATTCACTGCACTGTCCAAGGAGGAGATTGACGCTCTAACGGCCGAGCACGAGGCTGCTCCCCCATTTGCGCGTCCTTCAGAAGTGTCTGGCCAAGGAAGTGACTATCATGGTTCACTCCGAAGAGGACTATAATGCTGCTGTGGATGCATCCAACATCTTGTTTGGCAATGCAACTTCTGATGCACTGAAGAAGTTGGACGAAGATACGCTGCTGGCTGTGTTCGAGGGTGTTCCCCAGTTCGAAATATCCCGTGATGCACTGGCTGCCGGTGTGAAGGCGGTGGATTTGTTCGTGGATAATGCTGCTGTATTCGCTTCCAAGGGCGAGATGCGTAAGCTGGTGCAAGGCGGTGGCGTTTCTCTGAATAAGGAGAAACTGGCTGCTTTCGACCAGGTGATTACGACAGCCGACCTGCTGGACGAAAAATACCTGCTGGTACAGCGCGGCAAGAAGAATTACTATCTGATTATCGCCAAATAGCGGTATCCTAAAGAGAAGTAATTAAGGAAATAATGCTTCGGCAGTAAAAATAGCCCCGAAATATTTGGATATTTCGGGGCTTCCTTTTATCTTTGCACCGCTTTTTAACAGAAAGCCCTATGTTTGGACTATGGTGTAATGGTAGCACAACAGGTTTTGGTTCTGTTTGTCCAGGTTCGAATCCTGGTAGTCCAACTACGATGCAGCTAATTGCAGCTAAAAACCCACTAAAATCGCAAGTTTTAGTGGGATTTTTTTGTTATTCTTTTCCCCCCTCTTGTTGGCACTATAGGTATAGATTTTTTCTTTTTACGAATCTTTGAACGATATTGCTATATAATTGACACAAATTTATACGGTTTCTCCATTTTCTTTTGTTACATTTGCATCGTGTACGCAAACGATGTGTATTTGATGGCTGAAGTTATAACCTATTAAATGTAGTGCAATCATGAAAACGAACTATGAAATTCGCTATGCTGAGCATCCCGATGATGTGAAAAGCTACGATACGAAAAGCATTCGCTGCGATTTCCTTATAGGGAAGGCATTCTCCCAAAATAAAGTTTCCATTGAGTATAAAC
>ENA-OQBL01001056-OQBL01001056.1-human-gut-metagenome-genome-assembly--contig:-NODE-1056-length-11728-cov-4.362555_pt1 | contig 11728 bp, 10 predicted proteins | sample MGYA00242747_ERZ504553 | MGnify/ENA primary metagenome ERZ504553 (study PRJEB26092, sample SAMD00036240) | human gut metagenome | host: Homo sapiens | study: EMG produced TPA metagenomics assembly of...
TTGTAACAAGAAGGCCAGAAATTATTATTTGGACGAAATGATTCAATCATTCAATTTTTGTATTTGATGAGATGTGCCATGGTACAGGCAGTGCGGCAAATTGTGATTTCGATGTAGAAGAGTAGGAAAATATTATGGCAGATTTTGAATATTTCAGAGCAGAAGAATCTGACCAGTTTTCTTTTTTCCGGATACCAAAATGCTCTGTTCACAGAAAAATGAGTTTGCAAGCCTGTCCACAGACGCAAAGCTCCTTTATGGAATTCTGCTTGATCGAATCAGCCTGTCCAAGAAAAATGGCTGGATTGACAGTGAGGGTTATGTCTATATCATTTACACGATCGCAGAATTGCAGGAGCTGTTGCGAATGTCGCATACGACAGTGACAAAGCTTCTATATGAGCTGGATAGTGTGCATGGGATTGGATTGATCGAGCGGTATCGGCAGGGGAATAATCGTCCCTCTGTCATATATGTGAAAAAATTTTGTAAAACGGAGTAGAGGAAAGCCAGTAAGATACTTTGTTTCTGGAATGCCAGAAACTGGAAATCCAGACTGCAAAGAATTGGAAATCCGGATTGCAAGAAACTGGAAGTCCGGAACGCGAAAAAAATAGAAGTCCGGACTGCAAGAATCTGGATGGAAGTAATACTAAGATAAATAAGACTGAAAAGAATCATACTGATAAGAGTAAGGGCAATACACCCGCTTTGGAAGAAAAAATTCAGTCAATATGGTAGATTTAAAAATGTTGTTCTGTCGGAAGCTGAACTACAGGAGTTGACGACGCTATTTCCATGGGATTACCAGAAACGGATTGATCATCTTTCTGTTTATATGAAATCCAGTGGAAAAGAATATCAGAACCATTTTGCAACAATCTGTCTTTGGGCAGAAAGGGATGGAACCAGGATAGGAATGGATAAATATGAATTTCAGGAAGGAGAAAGCCTGTGATGGAAAATAAAGTAACAGCAGATCATCTGGATGAAGAGGGATGTCTTCATTGTGGCATCTGTGGAAAAAGAAAACAGATGAAAGTCAGTCTGATGGGATTTGAGCATGTAGTGTCCTGTTTGTGCGAATGCGAGGTGAAAGCCAGACAGGAACTGGATGAAAAGATGCAGCGGGAAGAAGCACAGCGACTGCTTTATCAGAGAAAATCCGTCGGACTTCGGGAAAGAAGATTCTGGGAATGGAAATTTGAAAATGACAATGGAAGCAACCAGAAGATACTAATTGCCAGGCAGTATGTAGAAAACTGGACAGATATGAAGAGAAAAAATGTAGGACTGCTTCTGATGGGACCAGTTGGAACCGGGAAGAGCTTTTTTGCAGGCTGTATTGCAAATGCACTTTTGGAACAGGGAGAACGTGTCATGATGACGAATTTTTCCAGGATCTTAAATGAAATGACCAGCTATCAGGCAGATAAGAACCAGATTATACAAAATCTTGTGGATTATCCGCTACTGATTATTGATGATTTAGGAATAGAACGAAATTCCGAGTTTGCTTTGGAGCAGGTCTATAATGTGATAGATAGCCGTTATTGTAAAATGCTTCCGCTGATCGTAACAACGAATCTGGGACTGAATGAAATGAAATCCACAGATTTGGATACTGCCCATCAGCGTATTTACAGTAGAATACTTGAAATGTGTGTTCCCATCTATTGTGGTGGAGAAGATAAGAGAAAAGAAGAAGGGACAGAAAAACCTCGTACAGGTGCAGAACCTAATTACCGGTTAATCTGTCTTTTTTCATTAAAGGGGGGGGGTGATTGCCATGATTACAGATCTGGACAGCAGTTGAATCGCTGAAAGGAGGGAAAAGTCATGCAGGAAGAGGTAACTCAGAAAACGGTCACGTTCTGTATTCGGGCTACTAAGATTACAGCAGACCTGTTGAAAAAGGTTCTTGTTGCGTATCTGCGTCATCAGAAGCAGAAATCAGTAGAGAAGAAAGCACAGAAAAATCAGCCGAAACAGGGAAAGGTCACGGTAAAAGAGCTGGCAAAACAGAATGCCGGGATGGTCAATATCGAGATCACGGACAAAAATATCAAGTCCTTTGAACGGTATGCCAGAAAATACGGAATCAATTATGCTCTGAAAAAAGACAAGAGCAAAGAGCCACCGGTTTATCTGGTATTCTTCAAGGGACGTGATCAGGATGCCCTCAATGCTGCTTTCCGTGAGTTTTCCCAGAAACAGATTCAAAAAGCGAATAAGCCTTCCATTCATAAGCGTCTTGCAGCTTACCGGGCAATGATGCCAAAGAAGACGAAGGACAAAGTAAAGAACCGGCATCAGGAGCAGAGTCGATGAAAAAGAAAAGCGGCAAAACTCTGATGCAGAAGTGGAAGAATAAAATCGGGGTCAGGCTGTCCGCCCTGGATAAAAAGAAACTGGTTCTTACAAATATCCCTTATGCTCTGGCTGCTTTCTATGCAGACCGGGCATTTTTTCTTTACCGGAACAGTCCGGGAGAAGATATGGGCAATAAACTTTTATATGCTATGGAACACGCTGACCGGATTTTTACTGGTTTTGTATTAAGTAACAACTGGAAAGATCTGCTGGCAGGGATTATGGTTGCAGTTATTTTGAAGGTGTTGGTCTGGCAGAAACAGGCAGATGCAAAGAAACTTAGGAAAGGCATCGAGTATGGTTCAGCCAGATGGGGAACCGTAGAGGATATCAAGCCTTATATGTCGGAAGATCCGTGGATGAACATTCCATTGACAGCAACAGAAGCATTGACTATGGAAAGCAGACCTAAACAGCCAAAGTATGCAAGAAATTAAAATATAGTAGGTCATCGGCGGTAGTGGTTCCGGAAAACACGGTTTTTTCGTTAAGCCGTCAGTCATGCAGATGAACTGTTCCATGGTCATTACAGATCCGAAAGGCACTCTGATCGAAGAGTGCGGGAAGATGTTAGCAAAGGGACCACCTAAGAAAGATAAGAATGGAAATATTATGAAAGATAAATCTGGAAAAGTAGTTCATGAGCCCTATGTGATTAAGGTTCTGAATACCATCAATTTTCCAAGTCCCTTCATTACAATCCATTTGCTTATATACGGTCTGGAAAAAGATATCCTGAAGCTGGTTACAACAATCATTGTTAATACCAAAGGCGAAGGGGAAAAAGCTTCCGAAGATTTTTGGGTGAAAGCAGAGAAGCTGTTGTACACAGCACTGATTGCTTTTATCTGGTATGAAGGAGATGAAGAGGAAAAGAATCTGAATACCCTTCTGGATCTTTTGAATGAAAGCGAAACCCGTGAAGAGGATGAAACTTACAAGAATCCAGTGGATATGATGTTCCAGGAACTGGAAGAAAGGGAACCGCAGCACTTTGCGGTCAGACAGTATAAAAAATACAAAATGGCCGCCGGCAAAACGGCGAAGTCGATTTTGATTTCCTGTGGTGCCAGACTTGCCCCATTTGATATCGCAGAGCTTCGTGAGATCATGTCTTACGATGAAATGGAGCTGGATAAGATCGGAGACAGGAAAACAGCCTTGTTTCTGATTATGTCCGATACGGATACCACATTCAACTTTGTGATTGCGATGTTGCAGTCACAGCTTTTCAATCTGCTTTGCGATAAGGCAGATGATGAATATGGTGGAAGACTTCCGGTGCATGTGCGTGTCATCGCTGATGAGTTTGCCAACATCGGACAAATTCCTCAGTTTGACAAGCTGATCGCAACTATCCGAAGCAGGGAAATCTCTGCTTCTATTATTTTGCAGTCACAGAGTCAGTTAAAGGCAATGTATAAGGATAGTGCAGATACCATTCTGGGCAACTGTGATACGACTTTATTCCTTGGTGGGAAAGAGAAGACCACATTAAAGGAAATGAGTGAGCTTCTGGGTAAGGAAACCATTGACCTGTATAACACTTCGGAGACGAGGAGTAATCAGAAGTCTTTTGGATTGAATTACCAGAAAACAGGCAAACAGCTGATGACAGAAGATGAGATTGCAGTCATGGATGGAGGAAAATGTATCCTGCAGATCCGTGGTGCCAGACCATTTTTCTCGGATAAATATGATATCACGAAACACAAAAACTATCGGCTTCTTGCAGATGAAAACGAGAAGAACCGATACAAAGTTGAGAAAGAGTTAAATCCGCAGTACACACCGAAATCTGAAGAAGAGGTGGAAGTAATTCATGTAGAACTGTCGGAGTAACCTTGGGAATGAACGAAAAATAATGAGGAAAGGAATAACTGACATTAGGTGCGCCGGCTTTTTAGTCGGTGTTTTTTCATTCCCGTAAACACCTGAAAAAAGTCAGTTTTGGTGAATGTATATGGCGATTTTTTAGCAGTGCAATTACAACTTTAAAAACTCTTGTAGTCGCAATCGGCGCAGGTCTTGGCGTGTGGGGTGTCGTAAACCTTCTGGAAGGATATGGAAATGACAATCCCGGCGCTAAGAGCCAGGGCATCAAACAGCTGATGGCTGGTGCCGGAATCATGCTGCTGGGAACTACCCTGATTCCACAGCTGGCAACATTGTTCTCTTAAGAGGAGTGGTAGATGAACACCATCATTGAGAGAATTACGGAAGCGATAAAGGATATCCTGATCGGGCTTATCAAGTCAAGTTTGGATAACATGTTCACGTCTGTCAATGAGCAGGTGGGAATCATAGCCGGGCAGGTGGGACAGACACCGCAGGGATGGAATGCAGGGATTTTTAATCTGATTCAGAATTTATCCCAAACAGTGATTGTCCCCATTGCGGGACTGATCATCACCTTTGTCCTGTGCTATGAATTGATCACGATGGTAACACAGAAAAACAATTTCCATGAATTTGAGACTTACAATATTTTCCTCTGGATCTTCAAAGCGTATGTAGCTATTTATCTGGTGACAAATACGTTCAATATCACGATGGCGGTCTTTGACGTTGGCCAGCATGTGGTCAACAATGCCGCCGGAGTAATTTCCGGAAACACAGCAGTGGACGCATCGGAAGCAATCACAAGGATTGTGGATGCACTGGAAGATATGGAACTGGGGGATTTGTTCCTGCTATCCATGGAAACGATGTTGATCAGTGTTACCATGCACATTCTGTCAATTATCATTACGGTAATCTTGTACGGCAGGATGATAGAAATTTACCTTTATACTTCCATAGCACCAATTCCGTTTGCCACTATGACGAATAAGGAATGGGGCAATATCGGAAACAACTATTTAAAAGGCTTGTTCGCACTGGCATTTCAGGGATTCTTCATGATGGTCTGTGTGGGAATTTATGCAGTTTTAGTAAATGCAATGACCATATCCAGTGACCTTCATGCAGCAATGTTTTCAGTAGCGGCTTATACCGTGATTCTTGCATTTTCATTATTCAAGACCGGAAGCCTTAGCAAATCAATATTCAATGCCCACTAACGGGCAGGAAAGGAGCGCATACCATGGCGTATGTACCAGTACCAAAAGACCTTACCAAGGTCAAAACAAAAGTAGCGTTAAATCTGACAAAGCGGCAGTTGATTTTCTTTTCACTTGCCGCAGTTGTGGGAATTCCGTTTTATCTGTTCATGAGAAAACCAATCGGTTCCAGTATCGCTGCCATTCTGATGGTAACGATCATGCTTCCGTTTTTCTTCATGGCGATGTATGAAAAAGACGGGCTTCCCTTTGAAAAAGTGGTGGCAAATATCATTCGACAGAAGTTTATATGTCCAGCGGTAAGACCATATAAGACAGAAAATTTTTATCAGGAGATTTCCACCCTTGTAAAAAAGGAGGGTGTGCCGGATGGCAAAAAAGACAAAGCAGGAGGCTCAGCAGGAGCGTCTGTCCCTGGCGGAAAAAAGAAACCGTCAGGAAAGAAGAAACAAAAAAAGCAGAAAAGAAAGAGAACAGGAAAAGCGTAGGAAGAAGCAGGAACGGGATCGTAGGAAACAGAAAAACATTCCTACAACTGCACAGCAGAGTATTCCGTATATTCGGATGCTGCAGGATGGTATCTGCCAGGTGACAAAGACCTTTTTCTCTAAGACAATTCAGTTTTATGACATCAATTATCAGCTTGCTTTAAATGAGGATAAGACCACGATATTTGAAAATTACTGTGATTTCTTAAATTACTTTGATTCTTCCATCAGTGTGCAGCTGTCCTTTATCAATCAGCAGGTGGATGTGGCAGAATTTGAGAAAAGTATTGATATTCCGGATCAGAACGATGACTTCAATGCCATTCGTGAAGAGTACCGTACTATGCTGAAAAATCAGCTTTCCAAAGGAAATAATGGTCTGGTAAAGACAAAGTATATCACTTTTGGAATCGAAGCAGAAAGCCTGAAGGTGGCAAGACCAAGGCTTGAAAGAATCGAAACAGATATCTTAAATAATTTTAAGATTCTGGGTGCACAGGCACATTCCTTGAATGGTCTGGAAAGGCTGGAGATTCTGTATCATGTGTTCAACCAGGATCGGATTGAACCATTTAAGTTCCAGTATAAGATGCTTCCGGAAACCGGATTAAAGACCAAAGATTTTATTGCACCGACTTCCTTTAACTTTTCCAAGAATCAGACATTTTTGATGGGAAGAACGATGGGAAGTGTGAGTTATCTGCAGATTCTGGCACCAGAGCTTACAGACCGGATGCTTGCAGACTTCCTGGATGTGGATGACAGCATCAATGTCAACATTCATATCCAGTCCATTGACCAGAGTTCTGCGATCAAGATGATCAAGAGTAAGATTTCAGATCTGGATAAGATGAAGATTGAAGAGCAGAAGCGGGCAGTACGTTCCGGTTATGATATGGATGTGCTTCCGTCGGACCTTGTGACTTATGGAGAAGAGGCGAAGAACCTGTTGGAAGATCTGCAGTCCAGAAATGAGAGGATGTTCCTTGTAACGGTTCTGGTAATGAATACCGCAAAGAAGCGTCAGAAGTTGGATAACAATATTTTCCAGGTGCAGGGAATTGCACAGAAATATAACTGTTCCTTAAAACAGCTGGATTATCAGCAGGAAGCAGCACTGATGTCCTGTATTCCACTGGGAGTCAATCGGATTGAAATTCAGAGAGGGCTTACTACCTCGTCAACAGCAATCTTCGTGCCATTTACGACACAGGAACTGTTTCAGGAAGGGGAGGCTCTTTATTATGGACTGAATGCATTATCCAACAACATGATTATGGTTGATCGGAAACGTTTGAAGAACCCGAATGGACTGATTCTTGGTACACCAGGTTCCGGTAAGTCCTTCTCAGCAAAGAGAGAAATTACAAACTGCTTCCTGATCACAGAAGATGATATCATCGTCTGCGATCCAGAAGCCGAATATTCGGCACTTGTGCAGGCACTGCACGGGCAAGTGGTACGGGTTTCTCCGGTATCTGACCAGTATATCAATCCAATGGATCTGAACCTGAATTATTCCGAGGAAGACAATCCACTGTCACTGAAAGCAGATTTTATTCTGTCGTTGTGTGAGCTGATTGTTGGAGGAAAGAATGGACTGGAGCCGGTAGAAAAAACTATCATTGACCGTTGTGTGCGGTTGGTTTATCAGGAATATCTTGCTGATCCCGTACCGGAGAAGATGCCAATCCTGGAGGATTTATATAACCTTCTGAGAAAACAGGAAGAGCCAGAAGCACAGCGACTGGCCACTTCGTTGGAAATCTATGTTACAGGTTCTTTGAATGTGTTTAACCATCAGACAAACGTGGATATCAATAACCGCATTGTCTGCTTTGATATCAAGGAACTTGGTAAGCAGTTGAAAAAAAATTGGGATGCTCGTAATCCAGGATCAGGTCTGGAACAGGGTGACGATGAACCGTTCTGCCCATAAGTCCACCAGATATTATGTGGATGAGTTCCATCTTCTCTTAAAAGAGGAGCAGACAGCAGCTTATAGTGTGGAGATCTGGAAGAGATTCCGTAAATGGGGTGGTATTCCAACTGGTGAACTAGTTTGTTACTTGTTAGTCGCTTAAAGTGCAAACTATCGCCGTTCTGACTGAAACCGGCAAGTAAGTCAGAATTATCAATGCGGAAAAAAATCGGGAAAGGGGTAGCGTCCTAATCCGAGTGGAAGGCTATTTATAATAAAATAGTCACACGCAACGCATAGAGCTTGAACCTGCATAAGCAGAATATAACAGCTCCAAGAGGCCGCATTGCCAGCCGGTACGATATAAATCGTGGTAAAAAGATATGCTATGCTGAGCGTGAAATGACACGCTGATGAAAATGGGCGAAAGCCCCAGAGAGGTGGATAAAAAGCCACCTGATAATAACAATCAGATAACACAAAATATCAAAGATCTACTGTCTTCCAGAGAGATTGAGAATATATTTGAAAATTCAGACTTCATTTATATGCTGAACCAGGCATCCGGAGACAGGCAGATTCTGGCAAAACAGCTGAATATCTCACCAACCCAGCTGTCCTATGTAACCAACAGTAATGAGGGGGAAGGACTTCTGTTCTATGGAAATGTCATTATCCCATTCGTAGACAGATTCCCGAAGAATTCCCTCTATAAAATCATGACAACCCGCTTGGAGGAAGCTTCTGAAGCAGGGTAAATCAAAGGAGAAAACAATGTTACGAGCAATTTCATATGTATTAACTTTTAGTGGCGGTGCTGTTTTTGGCATCGCTTTTCTCTGTTTATTACAGGCAGGGAAAGGGTATCCGAAGAAGGAGGAGTAATCAGTGGCAGAACAGAGAATGAAAGTCAGGGACAAGAAAGTCCAGAAGATGACCAAGGATGGTCTGGTGGAAGAAAACCTGACAGATAAATCTTCTGTTCGTGTCAGTAACCGTGCCAGTGATGTGCAGATGGGAAGAAAACAGGGGGAAAAAGAAGAAAACCTTGTGGATAAGTCTCCCCGCCAGTCTGAACGGAGTGGGAAAAATATTCGTCCCTCTGTGCAAAAATCCAGAGATGCACCGTTACTGATACGGACAGAGAAGCAAAGTGAGGATTTTGGACAAAATAGAAAGCAGCAAAACCCGGGAAAAGGATTCGTGCTGAAGTCGGAAAAGAATCCAGACTTGCAGAAAAATCTGAAGCCGGACAGTCAGGGAGACTGAAAGAAAAACGTGCTGATTTATCAGAAAACAGAGGAGACAGCCGGAGAAATCAGACAGGTGTTAGCAAAAAGCCAAAACAAAAACAGCGTTTGAAGTTTGCTTATGAGGAAACAGGTGCTTCTGTGAAAAATGACAAAGATATGGAGAAATTGAACCAGATGGATACGGATGGAGTCAATTTCCGACATCAGAAGCAAAAGGAAAAAGCCCAAAAAGTTTTCTTATGAGGATGCAAAAAAGAAGAAGGAAGTAAAGCAACATTCCAAGAAGGCACAGGTCTATCAGGCAAATGAAGGGGAAGCTCCTGGAAAGAAGAAATCCCGCTTGAAGTTTGGCGAAGGGGAATCTGTGAAAACTGAAAAAACTTCTGTTGTCAAGAAAGCAGGAAGTGCAACTTCCGCAGCATTGCACCGTGAGATCAGCAAAAATGAAGATGATAATGCGGCGGTAGAAGGTGCCCATAAGTTAGAAGAAAGCGGCGAAGGTGTTTACCGGCTGGAACAGAGAAGTGCCAGACGCAGGAAACAGAGGGCATCCAGAAAAAGAAGCAGACTTGAAAGACAGGCAGAGAAACAGACACAGGCTGCAGCCCGTCAGGAGCAGAAGAAACTGAAAAAACAGATTCAGAAGCAACAGATCAAACGGGATTATGCCAAAGCGAAGAGAAGTGAACAGACAGTAGGAACAGCTACAAAAGGTACGATTGATTATATCAAGAAGATTGGCGGCAAAGTCACCAACTTCTTTAAAGAAAACCGGAAGGTGTATATCAGTGTAGCAGTTCTGATCGGATTGATGTTTCTGATCATAACGAATGTCACGTCTTGCTCTGCAGTGTTTTTACAAAATGTGATCACTTATACCGGAACCAGTTATCTGTCATCGGATCAGGCAATCCGGGAAGCGGAACTGTATTACACACAGCTGGAAGCTAATCTGCAGGAGCGGATCAACAACATGGAATCGGAAGAACCGGGGCATGATGAGTACCGCTATGATATTGGTCCGATAGAGCATGATCCGTTTATCCTGATCAGTTACCTGTCTGCAAAATATGAGGAGTTTACGTTTGAGCAGGTGAAGCCAGAACTGGATGCGTTGTTTGCAGAGCAATACCATCTGACTACTGAAGCAGTGAATGAGACTGTGACAGAGACTGCGACAGTAAGGGTTGGAGAATCGTTGGGACAGGTTGTAACAAGCGGATATTGTAACTGTCCAATCTGTTGTGGTATTTGGAGTGGAGGACCGACTGCCAGTGGAGCATATCCAACAGCCAATCATACCTTAGCAGTAGATGCTTCCAATCCGTTTGTTCCAATGGGAACAAAGGTGGTCATGAATGGTGTCGAATATACGGTAGAAGATACCGGAGCTTTCGCAAGATACGGTGTACAGTTTGATGTCTATTATGACAGTCATGCGGCAGCATCCGCACATGGTCATAAGACCTGGGAATGCTATCTGGCAGATGATAATGGAAGCCAGGAAGTGGAAGTGACCAGGACAAGAGATGTAGATGTGCTGAATGTCACCTTAAACAGCGGAAATCTGATGTCGATCTGTCAGGACAGGCTGGGATTTTTCCAGAAAGAACTGTTCAGTGCCTACAACGATACAAAAGGCAACTTGCAGATGTTTGCGACACCGGTTGATTTTAACTGGTATTCCAGTGTGACCAGCTATTATGGATACAGGATTCACCCGATTTCTGGAGCTAATCAGTTACACAATGGCATGGATATCGGGGCACCGGAAGGAACAAAAGTGATGGCAGGACTGACAGGAACAGTTACAACTTCTGCTTATAACGACAGCTATGGCAATTATGTTGTGATCAAGGACAGTAAAGGCTATGAACTGCGGTATGCACATTTAAGCAGCCGGAGTGTATCTGCAGGTGTATCCGTCACGAAAGGTGATGAGATTGGTCTTGTAGGAAATACTGGAAATTCTACAGGAAGCCATCTTCATATTGAACTTCTGAAAAATGGAGAGCGCTTAAACCCGATCTTTTATCTGGAAACTGGAGAAGGGGCAGGCTTTGGCGGCAATGAATATACCAGTGAAGCAGCACAGCGTTTGTTAAATGAAGCAGCGAGATATCTCGGAACACCGTATGTGTGGGGTGGATATTCCCCAAGTGGATTCGATTGTTCCGGATTTGTAAGCTACTGTCTGACAAACTCTGGTGTAAGGAATACAGGAAGACTAACAGCACAGGGACTGTACAACATTTGTACACCAGTATCCCAGTCGGAGGCACAGCCGGGAGATTTGATCTTCTTTACTGGAACTTACGACGCAGGGGAGCCGGTAACGCATATCGGAATCTATGTAGGTAATGGTCAGATGATCCATTGTGGACATCCGGGTGCAGTATACGTCCATCAATTCCCCCATACTGGCAGAGCCATTTCTATGGATTTGGACGATGGTAAGAAAAAAGGGCGGCTGCATCAGCCGTCCGGAAAGGAGAACTGATGAAAAGTCTTGAAAAATGCTACGGCAGATTATGAGAAAGCCAAAGAGAAAATGGAAGCCTCCAAAGTCAGATATGAAGCAGATTTAAAGCGGTTCAAGGCTGCGGAGATCGCAAAAACAGAAGCGGAAAA
>ENA-OQBL01001058-OQBL01001058.1-human-gut-metagenome-genome-assembly--contig:-NODE-1058-length-11722-cov-2.463044_pt1 | contig 11722 bp, 14 predicted proteins | sample MGYA00242747_ERZ504553 | MGnify/ENA primary metagenome ERZ504553 (study PRJEB26092, sample SAMD00036240) | human gut metagenome | host: Homo sapiens | study: EMG produced TPA metagenomics assembly of...
AATCCAGCGCTTACGGAGACTTATGCGTGAGGGCTCTCCCGAACGCATTAGTCGCAGTTAGCGATTAGTTCATCGGAGCGTTGCGCCGGCGAGTGAGTAATACACATTGTCCAAATGCGTCCCTCCTAAAGAACTTTTCAACCCACTAAATAGCAAGTTAAGGTATTTTCTTGTATGTGAAAATAGGCTATATATAAATAATTCAAGCAAAGTAACGAGGTGTACTATGGGAAAATTATATAATGGCATTGGACCAGGGAACTACCAGTTCCAGATGTATTTTATTTGATAAAAATGGGTAAATATGTGCAGCGTAGCACAGAAGAGTACAAACAGTATTACCCGAAGCCAGGCTGGGTGGAACATGATCCGAAGGAAATCTGGTCCTCCCAGATTTCAGTGGCTACAGAAGCCATGAGTAAGATCAGTGTAGATGCAGAGGATATTCACGCTATCGGAATCACGAATCAGCGAGAGACTACGATTGTGTGGGATAAGAAGACAGGAGAGCCGGTTTATCCGGCAATTTGTATGGCAGTGCCGCAGAACAGCTGATATGATTGAGAAGATGGAAAAAAGACGGCATGTCAGAGTTGGTTCGAAAGAAAACCGGTCTGATTCCGGACGCCTATTTTTTCCGGAACGAAACTGAAATGGATCCTGGATCATGTAGAAGGTGCCAGAGAGCGTGCGAAGAATGGGGAACTTCTCTTTGGAACAGTTAGATACCTGGCTGATTTTGGAAATTTGACAAAAGGGAAAGTTCATGTGACGGATTACACCAACGCTTTCCAGAAACCATGCTTTTTTGACATCCATGAGAGAAAATGGGATAAAGAGATTCTGGAATACCTGGATATCCCAGAGTGCATGCTGCCGGAAGTGAAGCCAAGCAGTTGTAGTTTATGGTTATACCAATGAGAATCTGATCGGGGGCAGAATCCCAATTGCCGGGGCGGCAGGAGACCAGCAGGCAGCTCTTTTCGGACAGTGTTGCTTTGAGTCAGGTGATGTAAAGAATACATATGGTACCGGCTGCTTTATGCTTATGCATACAGGAGATAAGGCAGTAGAGTCAAAGAACGGACTTCTTACCACCATTGCAGTGAAAGCAGACGGAACACCGGGATATGCCCTGGAGGGAAGTGTTTTCGTGGCAGGTGCTGCTATTCAGTGGCTGAGAGACGAAGTGGGAATTCTGGAGAGTTCCCCGGATTCTGAGAAATATTGTCTGTCAGTGCCGGACACAAACGGCGTATACGTGGTTCCTGCGTTCACAGGTCTCGGTGCACCATACTGGGATCAGTATGCAAGAGGCGCTATCCTTGGTCTTACCAGAGGCGCAGGAAAAGCTCATCTGGTGCGTGCCACGGTAGAGTCCCTGGCCTATCAGGTACACGACGTTCTGGAAGCCATGGAGAAGGATTCTGGCATTGATCTCAGCGCTCTCCGCGTAGACGGTGGCGCCAGCGCCAATAACTTCCTCATGCAGTTCCAGGCTGACCTTCTCGACACTCAGGTGGTCCGTCCAAGCTGCATCGAAACCACCGCCCTTGGCGCCTCTTATCTTGCAGGGCTCGCCACCGGTTTCTGGAAAGACGCCTCCGAAGTAAAAAGCAACTGGCAGATCGGCCGTCAGTTCACCCCACAGATGACAGAAGAGGAGCGTAAGAAGAAGCTGAAAGGGTGGAAGAAGGCTGTGAAGTGTACGTTTGAGTGGGCGAAGGATGAAGAAGAATATAAGTAAAAAATGCCACATAATCAGGAATTTATTTTTACACTTTACAATAAACGTGTGATTTAAAATCCACTTTAACATGTATAATAAAGAAAATAGATCTGACCATAGAGCAATTTCAGGTTTCCCAGAATCTCCTTTCTGCTCTATGGACAGTCTTTCAAGAAAGTAGCATTTACTTTGATCAAGACAGTTACTTTGAATAGGAATCAGCAGCTGACAGAAGAACAGAGTCGGCAAATTGAAAAAGCCACTAAAAGAGAAATTGTTAAGTTAAAAATGATTGTTTAAGAGGGGAATTTTATTCTGCTTTCTTATAACTTAATATAATTCACCACCATCATCGCTAACTTAAACGTTAACGCATCCTCAAAGGTTCGGATATCCAGCCCGAATTTTTTCTGCAGCTTTTCGAAGCGGTACACCAGTGTATTTCGGTGTACGTAAAGCTGTCTGGAGGTTTCGGAAAGATTCAGGTTATTTTCAAAGAAGGTGCGGATGGTAGTGAGTGTTTCGTCATCAATAGAATCCAGAGTCTCTTCTTTGAAAACTCATCGATAACATCTCGCAGATCTCCACCGGCAGTTGATAAATAAGACGTCCGATTCCCAGGCGGTTATATCCAAACACATTCTTGCCAGTATAGAAAATCTTGCCCACTTCCAGGGCAGTTCTCGCTTCCTTGTAAGCATCCGGGAGCTGCTTCAGGTCATCTGCAATATTGCTGTAGGAAACCCAGGCAGAAGTCATGGCCTCTGTATTCAGCATGTCCACCAGCATATGGGCAATATCATCCAGATCGGAATAATCCTCAGAAGGCTGGAGTTCACGGAGAATAATAATTCCGGAATCGTCTATAGCAGTAATAAAATCTCTTGTCTTAGCTGCAAAAATATTACGGATGGTAGCCAGGGCATTTTCGTCCTTGCTCTGTTTGGTCTCCACCAGGAAAACTGCACGCCGTACAGTGGTTGTGATATGAAGCTTCTTCGCACGGTTAAAAGCGTCTACCTCAGAGTAGGAGCCAAGGAGAAGATTCTGCATAAATACGTTTTTGTCGCTTTTTTCCATGTAAGCGGTAAGCAGACTCTCAATCTGGCAGACAGCTAGTTCCCCGATGGTGGAAGCGGCCTCTGCATTTCCCCATACGATCAGGACGTACTGAAGCTGGTGACTCTCTGTCACTTTATACAGACGGCAGTTCATATTGGAAATACACAGCGCATCATCTTCCTTAAATTCTTCCAGCTTCTCTTCAGAAGGAAGGGCTCTGTCGCAGGTGCTGATATAAATGGTGTTATCTAAATTTACAAGGCAGAAATCCAGATGACTGATGTTCTTCCAGTCTTCCAGACATTTCTGGAGAATCTGAAGTAATTTCATAGGTGTACTCCTTTTGTTGAAAAGTAATAAAGTTTGCTCATTAAGTGTTCATAGTACACCTGGTCACTAAGCGCGTCCTGCGCCTGTGGCTTGGACTTGCTAAGTGTCCAGGTGTGCGTTCACACTAAGTTCGTCCTGCGTCTGTGGCTTGGACTCTCTAAGTGTTCACAGTATATCACAAAAAAGCCTCAGGGGAAAACCCCTGAGGCCTAACTAAATTCATTCTTCTAAATATTAGTTGCAGATAGTAAGCTCTGTCTCTTTATCAAAGAAGTGAGATTTCTCCATATCGAATGCGAATTTGATTGTATCGCCTGTCTTGGAGTTTGTACGAGGATCAACTCGTGCTGTAACCTGAGTTCCGTTTACATCGAAGTACAGGAATACTTCAGCACCAAGAAGCTCATAAACTTTAACTGTAGATGTCATTGGAACGCTTGGAGAAGCTTCGATGAACATCTGGGAATCATGAATATCCTCTGGACGGATACCAAGAACAACTGTCTTGCCAACATAACCGCCGTCTTTCAGAACTTTCGCTTTTGCTGCTGGGATAACAATGTCATACTCACCAACTTTAGCAATAAGGTCGCCGCCTTTTTCAGCAATCTGAGCGTCAAGGAAGTTCATCTGCGGGGATCCCATGAATCCTGCAACGAACAGGTTGCCTGGCTGCTCATAAAGGTGCTGTGGTGTATCAACCTGCTGAACAACACCATCTTTCATAACAACGATTCTGGTACCAAGAGTCATAGCCTCTGTCTGGTCATGTGTTACATAGATGATTGTTGCGCCCAGTCTCTGATGGATCTTGGAGATCTCGATACGCATCTGAACACGAAGTTTAGCATCCAGGTTGGAAAGAGGCTCATCCATAAGGAATACCTTAGGATTACGAACGATAGCACGTCCCATAGCAACACGCTGTCTCTGACCACCGGAAAGAGCCTTCGGTTTACGATCAAGAAGTTTCTCAAGGTCAAGGATTCTGGCTGCTTCTCTAACAGCTTTGTCAATCTGATCTTTCGGAACTTTACGAAGTTTCAGACCAAATGCCATGTTATCATATACTGTCATATGAGGATACAGAGCGTAGTTCTGGAATACCATTGCGATATCACGGTCTTTCGGCTCTACATCGTTCATAACCTTGTCACCGATCTTTAATGTACCACCGCTGATCTCCTCAAGACCTGCGATCATACGAAGTGTTGTAGATTTTCCACATCCAGATGGTCCAACGAAGATGATGAACTCTTTGTCTTCGATTTCAAGGTTGAAATCTTTAACTGCCTGGAAACCATTCGGGTAAGTTTTGTTAATGTGCTGTAATGATAAGCTTGCCATGATTTTTCCTCCAAATTTCTCAATTAATTATTATAATCAAAATTGTTTCGATGCTTTTTTCATCTGATGTTAGTATAGCGAAAACCACTCAAAAGGGCTAGGGCAGAATCGTACAAACTTTTAAACAGTTTCTTGTCAATCTGACGAAAAAGCAGTAGCCTTTGGTGCCCGCTTCTCATTTATGAACATTCCTTGTAGTAATTTTGCATGAAAAAGCTGTTGAAACCAGTCACATTTGCACAAAAAAAAGGGTAGTAGATGTTCAGTCCGCAGCCATGCATAGTTTCATAATTGCCCTGGCCTTTGGCTAAAATGACGTCTGCGCCCTGCAAAAGCTCCCTGGCATGTGTACTGATTCCATGAAACCAGGTACCTCCCACATCGCTGCCGTTACCAAGCACCGGTACAATATCTGTAAGACCGCAGAACTCCGCATCTTCCATGGTAGCGTCGTTTCCGGCAGGCAGACCGCGCACCAGCGCTGTGACCCGTATATTCGGAAATGTTTTCTTCAGTATCTGAATGGCAATCTTATCAAGGACGATCTCACCGCAGTTATCGGTAATATATACAACATTTGATGCCTTTTTTCCATGTCCTGGCAGAAATTCCTGTATTCCTGTTCATCCAGTTCATCCTTATTTCACTTTTAATAAGAGAAAGTGCAGTTTCCTTGCTGACTTCCGGAAGTGCGGCAAAATTCAATATAGTTGCCAGTGCGGGCGTAAATAAGGGCAGCCCTTAATGGATCAGCAGAATAGCGGATGGCAGAGAGAAGGTCCTCCTCCAGATCCAGCATAAGCTGGTCATATTCCCTGTTGATCTGGGAAAAATCCTCCATAGGAACGCCCCAGAAGGAGCAGTAGAATTTCTTAAGTTCCGTGGAAATGCTGGGAACACAGTCCTCTTCTTTCGGCTGGTCAAAACGCCGGCGGAATTTTTTCCATATATTGCTTCTTCCTGTCCTCATCGTCAAAATGACGGATCTTTGCCTCCTGTTTCCGAAGCTGACAGGCCATACATTTTGGATTTAATTTCATAGATGCTTCCTGAAAATGAAATGTCGAATATCAAATCGAAAAAAATATAGTTAAAATTATTATAACAGAAATTATCTGACAAAACCATACTTTGCCTGCAAAAAATAGAAACCCGGCGCGAAATCATGCGAATGCACGACTCTTTGCGCATCATGAAGCGCGTCGCTGTAAAAGGGTGTGAACGCCAAACGCTTACTGAATTGGAAAATACGCGTATCATGGCAAAAAGAACATAGAAAAACGTTTAATTACAAGCATAATATAGTAATAATGCATAAAATAAAAAGATAAAATCTATAATAATAGCCGAAAAAAATAAATGGTATTTACAAATCCCATTTAGCGTGCTACTATCTGTTTAAAGACAAGTAAAACGATTAACAAGAAACCAGTAAAACAGAAGAAAAACAAGGTATTAATCCTGTTTTTTTATTTTTTACAAAGGAAATTAAACGATTAATTAAAATCGACAAAGGCAGGTGCAAAAATGAAAAAACACTTGAAGCAGTTGGATCTGAAGAGAATCCGGATCACAGACAGCCTGTTTGGGGAGTATGTAAATAAAGTAAGCGAGAAGATCATTCCCCATCAGTGGAAGATTCTTAATGATCAGCTGGAAGATTCAGAGCCTACCTATTGTATCCGCAATTTCCGCATTGCCGCAGGAGAGGAAAAGGGAGAGAGAAAAGGAGTTGTTTTCCAGGACACAGACCTTTACAAATGGCTGGAATCCGTTGCCTACACCATAGCCGGAGGACGGGGAGAGAATCTGGAAGAATTGGCAGATGAAGTCATTGACCTGATCGGGAAAGCCCAGGAGCCAGATGGTTACCTGAACACTTATTTTTCCATCAATGCTCCTACGAAGAAGTGGACCAACCTGGTGGAAGGCCACGAACTGTACACAGCCGGACATATGATCGAGGCAGCTGTTGCCTATTACCAGGCAACTGGCAAGGAGAAATTCCTGAACATTGCCAGAAAAATGCAGATCTTATATGCCGGGTATTTGGTACAGGTGAAGGACAGAAGCGAGGCTATCCGGGCCATCAGGAGATTGAACTTGCACTGGTGAAGCTTTACCGGGTGACTGGAGAAAGAGCATATCTGCACCAGGCAGAGTACTTCATCCGGGAGCGAGGCAGAAATCCTAATTATCTTCAGGCAGAGATTGAGGGAAGAGGACATCCGGAATTTTTTCCAGAGTTCGAGAGATACGATTTGGAATATTCACAAGCTCACAAGCCTCCTGTAGAACAGGACGAGGCAGTAGGACATGCAGTCCGGGAGATGTACATGTGCTCCGCAATGGCAGATCTTGCCGGGGAAAATGATGACCAGCAGCTTAAGGATGCATGCCAGAGAATCTGGAATAACATGACAGACCGCAGGATGTACATCACAGGAGGAATCGGAAGCAGCGGTTTCCGTGAAAGATTTACTACTGACTATGACCTTCCAAACAGCACCAATTATTCTGAAACCTGTGCGTCCATCGGTGTGATGATGTTTGGGCAGAGAATGGCAGCCATCACAGGAGATGCCTCTTATTATGATTATGTAGAGAAGGCATTGTACAACACCGTGATTGCAGGAATCAACATTGCAGGAGACCGGTATTTCTATGTAAATCCTCTTGAAGTGGTTCCGGAATTCTGCACAGAGCACACTTACATGGAACATGTAAAGCCGGTAAGGCAGAAATGGTTTGGAGTTGCCTGCTGTCCGCCAAATGTAGGAAGGACACTTGCTTCCCTTGGACAGTACATATATGCAGAAGACGAGTATGGTGTTTATATTAACCAGTTCATCTCATCCACTGCAGATACAGAAGTCCGGGAGAGCAGGCTGAAGATAAAATGAATTCCACACTTTTGCAGGATGGAAAGGTTCAGATTGAGGTACAGTCCTCAGGACCAGGAAATTTAAACATCCGTATTCCATGGTATAGCGAGAAATGCGAATGTGTGCAGAATGGAATTTCCATCGAGATACAGCCGGAGAAAGGCTATCAGAGGCTTAGCATTTCACCTGGAGATACCTATATCAGTCTTGACTTCCATGTGAGCCCAAGGTGGATGGGAGCCAACAATGGGGTGAGGGCAGATGCAGGAAAAGCCGCTCTGATGAAAGGTCCTCTTGTATATTGTCTGGAGGAAAAGGAGAACGGAAGATACCTTTCCGAGATTTTCATAGAAGAGAATACTTCTATAGAAGAAACGGCTCCGGCGGAAGAACTGGTAGGAAATGTTCCAACTCTTTCCTATAAAGGAATACGTGTAAGAACAAAGGTGCAGACGGCGAAAATCAGTTGTACGGAAAGTGTAGAGCTGGAAAAAGAAGAAGTTTCTCTGCGGCCGTTCCGTATTGTATGTGGAACAACCGGGACAGGGGGAAATGCTTGTATGGCACAAGCTGCGGATATGACAGTATTACAGATTAACTTTAAAACAGTAAATGTTTACAGCGGCCAGGCAAAGCCGTTATAATAAGATTAAGAAAAGGAGAAGTAGTATGAAGCAAAAAACAGTTATTGGGGATTTTACTTGCAGGTACAATGATGGTTGGAGCAGCAGTTCCGGTTTTTGCAGCAGATGGTGACAGAGTAAAGATCACATATGCACAGTGGGGAAATGAAACTGAGACAGCAGCTACACAGGCAGTTGCTGATAAGTTCAACAGCGAACAGGACAAGATCGAAGTAGAAGTAGTGAAGATCGATCACGATACCTACGTTACCAAGCTGAATGCCATGGCTACAGCTGGTGAGCTTCCGGATACCGGTATTATGAGTGAGGCCGGCGTGCTGAAATTTGCAGAGAACGGACTTCTTGCAGACATCAGCTCTATGTATGGTGAAGGCGATGCCAAACCTCTGGATTGTCTGACATTCCGTTACGACGGCACACCAGTTGCATATTCTGCAGCAAACGAAGTTCTGAACCTTTGGTACAACAACGATCTTCTGAAAGAGGTTTGTGAGAAGCAGGGAATCGATCCTTCAGAGGTGACTCCTCCGGCAGATGCTGAGGATGCATGGGATTGGGATACTTTTGTCCAGACAGCACAGAAGCTGACTCTGGATATCAATGGAAAGAATGCTCTGGATCCAGATTTTGATCCGGATAACGTAGATATTTACGGATGCACCATTAATACACTGCCATGGCAGCTGGAAGTCTGGGCGAAATCAAATGGCGGCGGATATTACAGCGAAGACGGTTCTGAGTGTACCATAGACTCTCCGGAAACAGTAGAAGCGCTTCAGAGAATTGCAGATCTGTCAGATGTTTATCACTGCGCACCTCCTGTAACAAGTGCTGCAAATGCCCTTGAGTCCTCCCTTGGAAGCAAAAAAGTGGTTATGGCAACAGATGGTGCATGGAACGTGGGCACCTTCCTTGGACCAAGCGCTGATTTCGATTATGGCGTAGGTGTTCTTCCTTACATGAAAGAGAAAGTTACAATCTGTACTGGCGGACCAAACGTGGTATTCTCCACCACAGAGCATCCTGAAGAAGCTATGGAATGGCTGAAATGGTACTATCAGGAAGAGAATTCCTGGTCACTGATCGAAGCCGGAACATGGATGCCGATCCTGGATTCCTGGTATACAGATCCTGAGAAAACAGACAAATGGATCAGCAACCCGAACTATCCGGATAAGGATATGTACAAGAGCGCAGTTGTTGATTACGCTATGAACAATGCACAGTCCACATCCTGGTATTATGTAAACGGAACAGAAGAGTTCAACGCAACTCTGGATTCTGTATTCTCAAGTGTATGGGCTGGAGAAGAGACCATGGAAGAAGCAATCAGCGAGAACCTGGAAGAGCTTCAGGACATTTTTGCTGAGAACAATGGCTGATAAAACGAATGCGTAAGCACAAATGTTATCCTGAAAGGTGATTGGAAATACATTGTGGCTTATAACAGTGAAGGTTGAAATTGCCATAAATATTGAATGAAGCAGCAGTGAAATCTGCTGGATCATTAGGGGAATGTAGCAAAAGCAACTGGGCTGACCGGTTACTGTTCAAGGATGATATCCCATATTCCGGACAGATAACGGTCAGCCCTATTTTAAGAGGTGCGGGCATGAAATCAAATAAGAAAAACAAGATGCAAGTGAAATCAAGAGCCGGTAGAAAAGAAGAAAGGACCGCTTATCTCTGTCTGATACCGGCATTTCTTGGAGTAAGTCTGATCAGTTATCTACCGACTTTGGCAGTGTTTGTTTTAAGTGTGTTTAAGTGGAATGGTCTTTCCTCACCGGAGTTTGTGGGAATGGACAACTTCCAGCGTATTTTTACAAAGGATATTTATTTTACAGATTCTATAAAAGCGACAATTTTGTACGCTCTTCTGGCTGTGGTAGGCGCTATTATTTATTCTCTTCTGGTAGCCCTGCTCCTGAATATGAAAATATGGGGACGGACAATTTTCCGTTCTATCTTCTTCATTCCGTACCTTTTACCTGCAATTGGCGTGTATAAGGGATGGCAATGGTTATATGAAGGCAACTTCGGACTTTTTAATTTTGTTCTTCGAATGCTTGGAATGAAGCCCCAGAGGTTTCTGGACAGTCCGAGTCAGGTTGTGCCTTCCCTGGTGGTAATTGCAATCTGGACAAGTGGAAACCTGATCGTAGTATTTCTTGCCGGACTTCAGAATGTTCCGCGTGTATATATGGAAGCTGCGGAAATTGATGGCGCAAATGCATGGCAGCGTTTCTGGAATGTTACGATTCCCAGCATTTCTCCGATTATTTTTTATAATGTACTGACAGCTTTGATCACACACCTTCAGGTTATCAATCCGGCACTGGCGCTCACAGATGGTGGACCGGGCAAAAAGTCCATGTTTATGTCTTATGTCATTTATCTTTATGCATTTAAGAAAAATAAGCTGGGATATGCTGCCGCTTATTCGGTTATTTTCTTTATCCTGGTTGGAATTTTTACAGCAGTACTCTTTAAGACGCAGAAAGAGCAGATTTTCGGAGAGGGGGGAATGAGAAATGGCTGGAAAAATGGCAAGCAGAAAGCGAAAAGAAAAAGCCTTTAACCTTCTGGCATTTTCATTGTATTGATTCTGGCGGCTCTGGTGCTTCTACCAATCTGGTGGATATTCCGGTCTTCTTTGATGAGTACGGCTACACTGAATGAGTACCCGCCTTCTTTTATTCCTCACGAGTGGCTTTGGTCAAACTATTCCAAAGCGTTGGAGACTTTTGAGTACTGGACATATTTTAAGAACACCTTTACCATTATTATTCCGGCAGTTACCTTTGGTACCATTACTGCCATCTTCTGCGGATATGCTTTTGCAAGACTTCGTTTCCGTGGGAAAAAGCTGATTTTCACATCTGTGTTGGAACCATTCTTCTTCCGGGTATGGTAACTTTGATTCCTCTGTATATTTTCTGGACGAAGGGAATGGGACTGGGTGATACATACTGGCCGCTGATCCTGCCGTTCTTAACTGGCGGCGGATTCTTCAATATTTTTCTGATCCGTCAGTTCCTGATGACAATTCCCAAGGAACTTGACGAGGCAGCTTCCATTGATGGTGCTGGAAGAATGAGAATCCTGTGGACGATCCTTGTTCCCTCTATCAAACCTGCGGTAGTGGTTGTTGGAATGATGCTGTTTATTCAGATCTGGAACGACCTGCTTCAGCAGATCATTTACATTAACAGCATGAGTAAGTTTACCTTTGCCATTGCGCTGACTAACTTTACCGGTTCCTTCGGAAACCAACTGGCCGGTGGCGCTGGCGGCAACGTTTATGACAATTCTTCCTGGTATTGTGATCTATATCTTTGGGCAGAAGAGCTTGTGGAAGGTATTGTACTCACTGGTATGGAAAAAATTAAAAATATAACAATATTGATAATTTCAGGCAGGGTGAAAGCCCTGCCTGAAAGAAGTCTGGGAGATGCTTATGAGACTGACAAAAAGATTTATGGACTGGTATCAGGGAAACAACGATAAAGAAAAGGAAACACCAGCAGGTGGTATAAAGAGAGTTGGTTATGTGCTCTGGAATTATGTAGGAAGACTGGTTGTGGTGAATATGCTGTTTCTTTTATGCTGTATTCCTATAGTGACTATTCCCGCTGCCCTGGCAGCTTTAAATCGTTATCTTCTGGGAATTTACAGAGTGGGATATGGCTTTTCCTTGGAGGATTACTGGAAGGAATTTAAGT
>ENA-OQBL01001060-OQBL01001060.1-human-gut-metagenome-genome-assembly--contig:-NODE-1060-length-11714-cov-2.571503_pt1 | contig 11714 bp, 10 predicted proteins | sample MGYA00242747_ERZ504553 | MGnify/ENA primary metagenome ERZ504553 (study PRJEB26092, sample SAMD00036240) | human gut metagenome | host: Homo sapiens | study: EMG produced TPA metagenomics assembly of...
AGCTTTGATTTTGAATTGAACAATCCGACTGCCGCAAGCACACCCAAAACGGTAGATGCAAGCGCTGTGCATACGGCAAGTAAAACCGTATTTTTAATGCCTGAACAGCAACCGTGTCCTTAAACATCTCGTTGTACCAATGTGTTGAAAAGCCGGAAAAAATATATGTGCTTGATGTTGAATTTAATGAAAAAAGCATCATAACTGCAATTGGTGCATACAAAAATACAAAATAAGCGCAACATAAAGTTTTGATATAAAAGGTGTTTTCTTTTTCATATAATTACACCTCCGTCACCATTTTCATCAGCACCAAAGTAATTCATAACGCCAAGGCAAATGAAAATTAATATCATCAATACAAACGAAAGTGCCGCACCTAAATTGTAGTTATTTGCGCTTTGAAATTGAGTTTCAATAACGTCACCTATAAGAACAACTTGCCCGCCGCCAAGCTTTTGAGTGATATAAAATGTTGAAACGCAAGGCACGAATACCATGGTTATTCCGCTTAAAATGCCGGGTTTTGAAAGGGGGATTATTACGTTTTTAATAACTTCAAATTTGTTTGAGCCTAAGTCTTGAGCCGCTTCAACGAGCGAATTGTCAAGCTTTGTTAATACGGAAAAAATAGGCAAAATCATATATGGTAAAAAGTTATAAACCATTCCGAGTATAACTGCTGCACCGTTATTAATGAGCTTTAATTGCTTTAAGCCGAGCACATTTAAAATTGTATTGATTACACCTGAATCGCCCAATATTGTCATCCAACTGTAAGTTCTGATAAGAAAATTCATCCACATAGGAAGCATAACAAGAAGAACAACAAGATTTTTATATTTTTGCGGAGCTTTTGAAAAAATATATGCAAACGGAAATCCTAAAACCAAACATATAGCAGTTGCCGCAACACCGTATAAAACAGAAAGCAAAATTGTAGTGATATATGTCGGAATTTGTTCTACACTCGCAAGTGAAAAGGCGCCGCTTTTATCGGTAAGCGCATAGTATGCAACCATAAGTAAGGGAGCAATTATAAATAATATTGACCAAACAAGATATGGTTTGTCCGCAAGAGAGGAAAGCTTATTCTTCTTCATTTTCTTCCTCCCAATTGTATGATGCATCACTGATATGGTCCATTTCGTCCGAAAAATATGAATAATCGCCAAATTCGCCGCTATATTCACTTCTGTTCATAATGTGAATGGCATCAGGCTCAATATACATTCCAATTTCCTCGCCGACTTTGTGATGCTCAATAGTTTGTATCATCCAAATGAAACCGCCCACGTCAACAAGTATTTCAAAATGGACACCTTTGAATGTGACACTTGTGATTTTACCGGGGAGTGAAGCTTTGCTGCCTTTTTTTACAATCTTAATATCTTCAGGCCTTACTACCGCTTCAACAAATGCATTTTCACCAAAACCGCTGTCAAGACATTCAAACGTTACGCCGCCAAACGATACAAGATAATCCTTTATCATTATTGCGTCAACAATGTTTGACTCTCCTATAAAATCTGCAACAAATGCATTTACAGGTTCGTTATAAATATCTTCAGGTGTTCCTATTTGTTGAATTTTGCCCTTGTCCATAACAACGACCGTGTCAGACATAGAAAGAGCTTCCTCTTGGTCGTGAGTTACATAAATGAAAGTAATTCCAAGTCTTTTTTGAATTGCCTTAAGTTCAGTTTGCATATCTTTTCTAAGCTTCAAGTCAAGCGCACCGAGCGGCTCGTCAAGTAAAAGCACATGCGGTGAATTAGCGAGCGCTCTTGCTATTGCAACCCTTTGTTGCTGTCCGCCTGAAAGCGAGTCAATGCTTCTCTTTTCAAAGCCTTTAAGGTTTACAAGTTCGAGCATTTCTGCAACGGTTTTTCTTATTTCACTTTTTGGCTTTTTTTGAAGCTTTAAGCCAAAGGCGATGTTCTCATATACATTTAAATGAGAAAAAAAGAGCATAACGTTGAAAAATGGTGTTCACCTTTCTTTTGTGAGGCGGAACATCATTAATTCTTTTTCCTTCAAAAATAATATCGCCGCCGTCAGGCTCAATAAAACCTGCAATGCAACGAAGAGTGGTTGTTTTTCCGCAACCTGAAGGACCAAGCAACGTTATAAACTCTTTTTTTGTTTATATAGAGATTTAACTTATCCAATACTACATTTTCACCGTATTTTACAGTGATATCTTTAAGGTCTATTATCTTTTCCAATATGCACATCCTCATTTGCTAACCCGATTTAGCGCTTTTCAAAAACGCCATACGACTAATATATATAATTGATATAAAAAGTCAATATATTTTTTTTATTATTTCTTCACCTTTTTGCGCTTTTTCGATTGCTTGGCAAACCTTATCAAAATCGCAAACCATACTCTTAGGATTTTTTTTCATAATTGTCCATTCCAAACGGCACAAAATAATAATTTTTATAGTTTAAAAGTGCACCTATATTTTTTGCCGCTGCGCCGAGCGCATCGTTGGTTGAAACACCGATTACAACGGGATTGTTGTTTCTTAAATGACTTTTTACAGCCATAGTAACAGTTGTATCTACTATACCGTTTGCAAGCTTCGCAAGAGTGTTTGATGTGCAGGGAACTAACTGCAAGAACGTCAAACATTTTTTTAGGTCCTATCGGCTCTGCTTTTTCTATTGTGTGAATAATGCTGTTTCCCGTAATTTCAATAAGCTTGTTTTGTATATCAATCGCCTTTGCAAAGCGTGTATCTGTATTATATGCATTTTCACTCATAATAGGAGTAACTTCGTGTCCTTTATTTACGAGTTCTTCAATAACTTTTATTGCTTTGTCAAATGTACAAAATGAGCCTGTCAGGCAATATCCGATTTTCAATTCTTTCCCTCCTTAATCATTTTGTCTATTGTTTCACCGATTAAATATCCGGCGCTGATTTTACTGTATCTCGACGGAAGCTTTGAGCCGTCAATTATATCAATGTTTTTGATTTTCGCATAGTGCTTATCAATTCCACCGGGGAATGACGCAAGTTCTATATATTTAATATCGGTTTTTAAATGTATCAATTTCGTTTTTTTGTGAAATATATTGCAGGAACTGTATTAAAAATTATATCGTAGTTTTGGCATTGTAAAGCTTTAAAATCAATCACATTGTCGGCAATTGTTTTTGCTTGTGCTTTGTCAATATCACTTCTTGCACAAACTGTTAACTTACTGCCCATTGCCTTTAATACATTGCAAAGCGATTTTCCTATTTTGCCGAAGCCGGTAATTAAGATATTTGGAGCCATAAATAGCTTTGTTGCTGTTTTCTTTATAAAGCGCTATTGCACCTTCACTTGTCAAAATTGCATTTTTGTATTTAAATCATCTCTTTTATTGTAATCGTAACAGTTTTTATATTTTTTATCATAATCACCAACACCGTAAAATTACGTGCACGTTTTCATACCCTTTAAACATTTCTTTGTCGCAGGCTGGCGCAAACACGGCAAAATTTGCTTTGCTTTTGTCAAAGACTTCGTTATATCCTGCTTTTTTTAGATACTTTTGCGTATATTTCAGCCTTTCGTCACAATTAATAAGGAATAATAAAATTCATATTTTCAACTCCAAAAGTTCTTTTTACATACTATGACATAAAAAAATTATTAGTTTAATGGCTTTGAGGTATTTATTTTTTTGATTAAATGTTGTATAATAAATAACTAATAAATATTTAGAGGTGACTTCATTTATGGATATAACAAATATGCATATTGACGATATATTAAAAAAGGGTTAAAGAATACACTTTATAGGAATAGGCGGCGCAGGCATGTGCCCGCTTGCGGAAAATACTTATTCAGCTGGGTTATAATGTTTCAGGCTCTGATAATAATCGATTACCGAAACTTTCAGAAGAATTGAAAAAGAGGGAGCAAAAGTATATCTCGGTCAGGTTAAGGAAAATATTACAGATGACGTTGAACTCGTTATTTATACCAACGCTATTTTAAAGGGTAACGAGGAACTTGAGTATGCAAAGGCTAATTTTCCTTGTTTTGAAAGGGCAGAACTTTTGGGTGCAATGAGCCGTATTTTCTCCAATTGTATCGGCGTTTGCGGCACTCACGGTAAAACCACAACTTCTTCAATGCTTACCCAAATTCTTCTTGATGCCGGTCTTGACCCAAGTGCTGTTATCGGCGGTAAGCTTCCTGTTATTAATGCTTACGGCAGATTCGGCCACAGCCAAAATTTTTGTTTGCGAATCGTGCGAGTTCAATAATACATTTCTTCATATGAATCCCGATATTGCTGTTATTCTAAATATTGATGAGGACCATTTAGACTTCTTTAAAAAAGTCTTGATATATTAAAAAAGTCTTTCCGACATTTGCCGAAAAAACTACTAAAACTATTGTATATAACGGCGATGACGAAAACACGGTTGATACGTTAAAGGGCATTACAGGCAAAAAGCTTGTGTCTGTCGGTAAAACCGATAATAACGAGTGGGTGGCTAAGAATATTGACGTTCCGGGTGGTTTTCATTCAAAATATGACGTTTACCATAACGGTGAGTTCGTTGCAACCGTTCATCTTTCTGTTCCGGGTGAGCACAATGTTCTTAATTCTTTGTGTGCTTTTGCTGCCGCTTACGAAAGCGGGGCAGATGTTAAGAGTATTTGTGAAGGCCTTAATGCATTTAAGGGCGCAGGCAGGCGCTTTGAACTTGTCGGCAAATATAACGGTATTACCTTTGCAGATGATTATGCTCACCATCCAAAGGAACTTAAGGTTACACTTGAAGCAGCGATGAAAATGGGCTTTAATCGTGTTTGGGCAGTTCATCAACCGTTTACTTATACAAGAACTTCGCTTCTTCTTGATGATTTCGCAAAGGTACTTCAAATTCCCGATAAATGCGTTATTTCCGCAATTATGGGCAGCAGGGAAGTAAACACTATCGGAATTAAAGCTAAGGATTTGGCAGATAAAGTCCCCGGCAGTGTCCAGCTTGATACGTTTGAGGAAATTACGGATTACGTTCTTGAAAATGCAAAGCCGGGCGACCTTGTAATTACTCTTGGCTGCGGTGATGTATATAAAGTTTCACGAATGATGATTAAGAAGCTTAAAGAACAAGGCTATGAGGCGGAATAAATTAAATAATATATAAAGAAAAAGGCAGTAACGATTATCGCTACTGCCTTTACGTTATGCGTATTTATTTGTAAATTCTCGGAACATTTGGGTTTACCATAAGCGGAGATATTTCTACGCTTGCAACATCTCCGATTTTAACATCACTGTCCGTGATATCAATTGCGGTGTGCGAAAGCCCAATTTCGCCTATAACATTATATTTTTTTGCCGTTTACATTGACTGTAAGCTGTTCTTTTTCGCAAATAGTGCTTAAGCTGAGAAAGCACCGAATGAAAATCGGCTGACTCTTTACCTTTCTGCAAGCCGAAACCGTCAAAATGGCCGATAGGAACAATTGCAATTTGGTTTCTCTTTTTGTTTTATATTGACCGTTGTAGCCAATTGAATAGCCTTTAGGTACAGTTTTTCGTTTCGATAACTTCTGCCTGAAGTTCACCGAGCTTGTTAAGCGGATTTTTGCCCTTTGTAATTACTCTTCCCGTAAAGGCTGAGCCTATTCTGACTGCGTCAAGCGTTACACCGTCAACATTTAATAAGGCAGGGGAATTGGCAGCATGAAGAATACCTACATTTTTGCCTGCTTTTTTTATTTGCTCAATTGTGTCTTTGAACATTTCAAGCTGTACTTTTGTAAGCTCTGCATTGTGAAACGCAGAGGAAAATGAGTATATGCGCCGCAAAAATCAGATTTTCAAATCGTAGCATTTTATTGCTTTTTCAACTTCACTCGGTAAAAAACCGTATCTGCCCATACCTGTATCGATTTTTAAATGGCATTTCGATTTTTTTATTAAGCTTTTTAGATACCTTGTCCATAACCTCAGCGGCAGAAAGAGAGCCGATAGTTGCAATACAGTCATTTTCTGCAATAATCTTTGCTTCCTCTTCAATAGAGGTTGAGCGCATAACAAGAATATCTCTGTCAATAACCGTTTCTCTTAAAAGAGGGACGTCGTAAACCTCGGTTACGGCAAAGGTGTTAATTTCGTTTTGCATTAAAATTTCGGCAAGAGGGCACATTCCGAAGCCGTAGCCGTTGCCTTTAACAACGCCGATAACCTCAACTCCTGCTTTATTCTTAACTATATTTATGTTTTCGATTAATTTGCTTTTGTCAATTATATATCTGCTCATTTTATCTTATCTTTTCAAGTATTTTTGTTGCAACGTTATAAAGTTTATAAACAGGCTTGTTGATTACATAGTCAAACTCGCCGACAAATTCTTTCATATATCCGCCAAAGCCATGTTTAAATCTCCAAAGACCGTAGTGTGGATTGTCCGGATTTTGGCAATCTCCCGAAATGCCTCCGAAGTCATATACTTTACAGCCACATTCCATACCCCATTTCATCATTGCCCATTGAAGCGCATAGTTTGGATATACGTTTCTGTGTGCGTTTGATGATGCACCGTATTGATATTTCATTACATTCTGACCCCATTTTATGGCAATAGTTCCGGCAATGGCTTTGCCTTCGTAATATGCCATATAAAGCCTTGCGTCATCAGTCATACAGTCAAGTATTCTTTCAAAATATTCCTTCGGTCTTGTTGAAAAGCCGTCACGCTCTCCCGTTTCGTGCATAATTCTTACAAAATCGTCGAGTGCCTCTTTGCCGCAAATTTTGACCTCAACACCTTTTTTAGGTGCTTTTCTTATTCTGTTTCTGTAATCCGGCTTAAAGGTGAGCATAAGCTCGTCCTCATTCATACCGTTATAATCAAAGCAATAAACAAATCTTGGCTGAACATTTTCAAAATCCATACAGCCAGGATTAAGTTCAATAAATCCTTTTTCAATTAAATGCTTCTTATAAGCCTCGTTTTGAATTACAATTTCAGGGTCGATTTTAATGCAATATGCTTTATATTCCTTGCCAAGCTCAATAAGACCGTTAAAAAAGTTTGTCGAATGTGTCAAAATCATTTTTCATCGCAAACAAAACCACGGCAACAATACATTAGCGAATTCTTAATTATAGGTATTGAACGAATGAGAACAGCAGCTGAGCCTTTGATTTCGCCGCTGTCATTTTTAAGCATTATTGCTTCAAATTTCAAGCGCTTTTAACCTTTGCCCATTTTGACGAGTGCTGAAAAAGACCTTTAGGATGCATTTTTTATAAACTCCTCGTATTCGTCTAAATTATCTTTATTTACTCTTACTAATGTCATTTTTGTTAGCTCCGTTTTATTTAGTATAGTTAATTATAACAAAGATTTCACCTTTTGTCTATATCATACCTCTTTTTTATCACTATATAAACATTTAATTTTTTTATTGACCTTTTTTAACATATTAAGGTAATATGTTAAATATGATTATTGCGCATTGCAATAAAAATTAAGGGGTATGTTATATGGAAAAATTTAATTGGGAGAATCCTGAGATTTTCAAAATCAATAAAGAGGACGGCCACGCTATTATGATGCCGTTTGACAGTGAAAAGGATGCACTCTCTGCAAAAGAAAGCAATTATAAGCAATCGCTTAACGGTAAATGGAAATTTTATTGGCAAAGAGGACTTAAAAATCAACCTGAAAATTTCCAACTTACGTCATTTGACGATTCTCATTGGGATGAAATTAACGTTCCGTCGGTTTGGCAAACACAGGGATATTCAGTTCCTTACTATTATGCAAGTACATTTCCTAAGGCTTTCAGTCGCTCAAAAGGAAAAATTCCGTCAATTGACCACGATATGCAGGAAATCGGTTTTTACAGAAAATCGTTTACTCTTAACGAAAATTTCAATGGCAGAGAAATATTTCTTCATTTTGGCGCCGCTAAGAGCGCACTTGAGGTTTATGTAAACGGTGAATTTGTAGGCTTTTCCCAAGGCTCAATGACACCGCACGAATTTAACGTTACCAAAGTGCTCAAACCGGGCGAAAATGTTATTACTGCTAAGCTTTATCGTTATTCAGACGGCTCATATCTTGAGGACCAGGATATGTGGTGGCTTTGCGGTATTTACAGAGAAGTTTACTTATTTGCAGAACCTAAGCTTTGCCTTAGAGATTTTTATTTTAAAACTGATTTTGACGATTCATATACAGATTCAAATGTTACTCTTAATATGTATATAAATAATTATAATAACATTAGGGGTAAAATGACAGCATCTGCTAAGCTTATTGATTCAAACAATGGGGAAATATTACTTGGCACAAAAGAAACAGAACTTTCAGGAGGCAATGAAGCAGTTACTTTTACAGAAACTGTTAAAGCGCCTGAAAAGTGGTCTGCCGAAACTCCTAATCTTTACACATTAGTTATGACAATTGAGCTTGACGGCAAGATTATTTGTGTTAAGACATATAAAGTTGGATTTAAAAAGGTAGAAATTAAAGGCGAGAAAATTTATTACAACGGTATGCCGTTAATGATTAAGGGTGTAAATCGCCACGATTTTGACTGTGATAACGGTTGGGCGGTTCCGAGAGAAATATATACTCAGGACCTTGATATTATGAAGCAAAATAATATTAACTCTATCCGTACTTCTCATTATCCGGACGACCCTTATTTTTATGATATGTGTAACAAATACGGCTTTTATGTTATGGATGAATGTGAAGTCGAAACCCACGGTGTAAGACGTAAGGGTGTTCCGGGTTCTAACCCCGTTTGGACCGGTGCTGTTGTTGACCGTATGCAAAGAATGGTGTTGAGAGACAGAAACAATCCTTGTGTATTTATGTGGTCACTCGGTAACGAAGCAGGCGACGGCAGTAATTTTATGGAAATGAAAAAAGCTGCATTGGCGCTTGATAATTCACGCCAATTCCATTATGAAGGCGATTTCGATTTAACTAAGAGTGATGTTATTTCACGTATGTATCCGACTAAGGATATTATGGAAAAACTCGGTAATAAACAGCCTATAACTATATCTCTTTATGATAATATTGCCAATCAGCTTGCAGCAGACAGTAAGCCGATTAAGGCTGAAATGTATGAAGGTAAGCCCGTTGTTCTTTGTGAATATGCACACAGTATGGAAAATTCCCTCGGAAATTTCCAGGAGTATATTGACGATTTTGAAAAGTACGACAATATGTGTGGCGGTTTTATTTGGGATTTTGTTGACCAGGCACTTCACGTTAAGGATGAAAACGGTAACGATAATTATCTTTACGGTACCGATTTTCAGGGTCAGGAGCCTCACAAGCTTATTGATATTCCAAACACAACCGCTATGACGGGAAGTAATGTTTATTTCTGCGCAAACGGAATTATCGGTGCCGACAGAAAACCGCATCCTCAAATTGTTGAGGTTAAGCACGGCTACCAAAACATCGGTATTACTGCAGTTGACGCTTCAAACGGTGAATTTAAACTTAAAAATAAATTCCTTTTCACAAATCTTTCAAATTTCAATTGCAAATGGGTAATTAAAGCGGAGGGTGAAGAAGTTTTGTCAGGCGAACTCGGCAAAATTGAGTGTGCTCCTCTCGAAGAATGTAATATTAAAATTGACTTTGATTCTTCAAAACTTCCTAAGGATAAAGAGGTTATTTTAACTGTTTCTTTTGAAACGACTAAAGAGTCATTAGGCATTGAAAAGGATTATGAAATTGCGTTTGAACAGTTTATTATTAATGCAATGCCGCAACCAAAAGACGATAATGCTGACGGTAACCTTGATTTTGATATTAACGGTAAAAGGGTAACTGTTAAGGGCGATAATCTTGAGGTTATTGTTGATAACGGCAAGATAGTAAGCTATAAGATTGATGGTAAAGAACTTCTTAAAGCACCTCTTATGCCTAACTATTTCAGAGCGCTTACCGATAATGATATCGACTTTTTGAACTTCACTCCTCAGTGGGCTAAGTTCCATCCGTTCTATGCTTGGCAGCGTGCAACACACCATACAAGAGCAGATAAAACAGAAGTGATTAAAAATAAAAATGCTGTTGAAATCCATATTGCGTTTTCAACCGCAGGACTTAAAAAGTCAGTTGCAACCTATAGGGTTTATCCTGACGGCAGATTATACGTATTCCACAGTGCAGTTCCAACAAAGGGTATGCTTCGTTTTGGCTATCAAATGACTATGGATAAGTCGATGGAATATATTACATGGTACGGCAGAGGTCCAAAGCCAACCTATATTGACAGAAAACTCGGTTCTAAGATTGACCTTTATAAATCAAGTGTGACTGATTTTGAATATCGCTATATGCGCCCGCAGGAATCATCTAACAGATGCGACGTAAGATATTTCACTCTTACAGATAAAAATGGCTTTGGAATCAAGGTCAACGCTTATTATGATAACCCTATCAATTTCTCGGCTTATCACTACACAACCGACGGACTTGAAAAGGCAACTCATATTAATGATATTCCTTACGAAGATATAACCACCGTTAATATCGACCACAGACAGCTTGGTGTAGGCGGTGATCTTCCGGGTCAAGCATTTGTAAGAGAACCTTACACTATGCCTAAGGGACAGAAACAGGAATATTCGTTTGTAATTACTCCTATCGGCAGAAAGGATTAATAATATGAAAAGGCCCCTCGCTTTTGTGGGATTTTCAATGGCAACAGCACTGCTGCTGATAAATATTATCGGCGGCATGTTCTATAAAATATTATTTGTCTTGGCAGCGGTACTGTTTGCGGTATCGCTGCTTGTCACAAAGCTTAGACAGGCAAGAGTCGCACTGTGTGTTTTCGGTGCGGCACTGTTAGCCTGTCTTATTTTTATGGCAAACTATTCTAATGTTGAGGGGCAAATGCTACTTGACAATCAAAAAGTTAAAACAGTATTTCATATTGTTGACAATGTGCAAGATAATGACGGTAAGTATATTTATACGGTTAAAACAAAATCTATAGATTATCCGGGTGCACCTCAAAATATCAAGCTTAAGCTTTACAGCAAATACGAAATTGACGCAGATTATTACGACGATTTGCTGTCTGTAATTAAATATTCAAAATCATACAGCGACGCTTTCAGTTCCTACGGTGCTTTTGCCGACGGCAGATATATTTTTGCCTCGCTTGATACCGTACCGATACCGCTAAACAATAATGACAAGCCGATTAATTATTATATTCTCAAGGCACGTGACTATATTAAAAATACAATTACACTTCATTTGAAAAATGATACCGGCGCATTGTCGCTTGCTCTGTTAACCGGGGATAAAAAGTTTACTTTCCGACGAAACTTATTCATATTTTACAGATTGCGGTACTTCTCATATTATGGCGGTTTCGGGTCTACATACTTCTGTTATATGTATGGGATTTTATGTCCTTTTGAAAAAACTTGGGCGTCAAGCGGAATTTAAGAACGATTTTGTCTGTTCTTGTTTTACTTTTTTATGTTGCAATGACCGACTTTTCTGTATCGGTTATTCGTTGCGCAATTATGATTTGTGTTCTTCTCTTTGCAAGGCTTAAAAAATAAAAAAGGCGGATACGCTTAATTCGCTCGGTCTTGCGGTAACCTTGCTTTGTTTTAATCCTTACGCAGTTACCGACCCAAGTGCAGTATTAAGTGTTTTATCTGTTTTGGGAATGCTTGTTGTT
>ENA-OQBL01001061-OQBL01001061.1-human-gut-metagenome-genome-assembly--contig:-NODE-1061-length-11702-cov-4.295637_pt1 | contig 11702 bp, 9 predicted proteins | sample MGYA00242747_ERZ504553 | MGnify/ENA primary metagenome ERZ504553 (study PRJEB26092, sample SAMD00036240) | human gut metagenome | host: Homo sapiens | study: EMG produced TPA metagenomics assembly of...
CTCAATCTCATGGTATACTACCGGTACATCTGCGATTCTTTTTTCTTCATTGATGATTGGCTCAATCTCTTTTGAAATATCTTCTCTTGAAAGAACCGGGATCTTCTCAAGATCTTCTACTGCATCCGGTGCTGACTGATATGCCTCTAATGCATTGGAACGCTCTACCAGTTCTTTTCTTTCTTCTTCTGTAAGACTTTCTTTGTATGCCTGCAACTTCTCCTGAAGTTCTTTGTCCATTCTTGCAGTACGTCCTTTTTCCGGCTTGATCAGCACAATCGCACCGTGCGTATTCTCTAACAGATATTTGCGGATCAGTTCTTCATAATATCCTGTTCCGACCTGTGCCTTTAAGAACTCGAATGTATCCAGCGCTTCGATATGGATAAATGGTTTTTCGTCATCGTATAACCAGCTGTCCATAATCTGCAGTCCGTACATCAGTCCCTTCGGATAACCTCCGAAATCCGCCTCTCTGTAACGGAACTCATTATAATTGATTCCGGCTTCGAGAGCTTTCTTATCCATTCCATTTTCAACAATATCTTTTAATGTATCCTCGATTACTTTCACAAATGCTTCTTTCTGTTCTGCATTCGCATTCTTCGCAATGACAGAAAAGATCGGCTGATAAATTCCGTTGTCATACGATCCCATAATGTCTTTTCCGATCCCGGCATCCGTAAGTGCTCTCTTAAGCGGTGCTCCCGGTGCAGATAACAATGCATAATCCAATACTTCAAATGCCAGATACAGCTTCTCATCCAGGCTTGTTCCAATGACTTTATTGTAAGAAATGTAAGTATTATCCTCTTCTGATTCATCGCTTGCTATGGAATATGGCATCTCTTTTTCGATCACTTTATCAAATGGTTCCTGATAGCGGATCTTGGAATCTACCGGCGCATAGTCGAATTTGCTCAGATATTCCTGATCCAGCCAGTTTAATTTTTCTTCCATGTCCATATTTCCATACAGGTAAATGTAACTGTTTGACGGATGATAATATCTTCTGTGGAAATCCAGGAACTGCTCATACGTAAGTTCCGGAATCACTTCCGGATCCCCGCCAGATTCGTTCGCATATGAGGTATCCGGGAACAGTGTATTCAATACCACTCTGTCCAGCACACCTTCCGGTGAAGAGAATGCTCCCTTCATCTCATTATATACAACACCGTTGTAAGCCAGATCATCTTCCAGAGAATCCATCTTGTAGCTCCAGCCTTCCTGACGGAAGATCTCTTCATGCTGATAAATATTCGGATAGAATACCGCATCCATATATACATGCATCAGATTCTGGAAATCCTTATCATTACAGCTTGCTACCGGGTAAACCGTCTTATCCGGATAAGTCATTGCATTTAAAAATGTATTCAGTGAACCCTTTACCAGTTCTACGAACGGATCCTTCGCCGGGAAATTCTTAGATCCACACAGTACGGAATGTTCCATGATATGTGGTACTCCGGTACTGTCTGACGGCGGTGTACGGAATCCGATATTGAATACCTTGTTGTCATCATCATTTTCTATCAGTAAGATCCTTGCCCCGCTCTTCTTATGCTTTAACAGCATTCCGTGGGATTTGATCCCTTTTAAATCTTCTTCCTTTACTAATTCGTAAGCACTTAAGTCTTTTACACTCATGAATTTCTATGTTCTCCTTTCGTCTGCAATCTTCCATTTTCCCAAAGCAGAAGATTCTTCTGCCCCGCAATATATCTACTGGAATAATTGCCACTCATGCAAGATATTATAACACCTTTCTTATTATTCTGCACCTATCAAAAAAAGACTCCAAAGCAACTTTTGCGCCACATACTTTTATGCAAGGCAAAGAGTCTTTGAAGTCTCTGCTAATTTTAATTTTTTAACAAATCATTTATGAATGGCTTTCTGTTCTCTTCTTCATGAGCAGTAAAGCTGCTACCAGAAGTACCATACCGATTGGAAGACAGATCAATGCATTCTGAACAAATCCGGCAATTACATAAGTAATGCAGGAAACAACTGCAACGGTTGCCGCATACGGTAACTGTGTCGTTACATGGTTGACATGATTACACTGCGCTCCCGCGGATGCCATGATCGTTGTATCCGAAATAGGCGAACAATGATCTCCACATACAGCTCCCGCCATACAAGCTGAGATAGAGATGATCATCATAGTCTCGTTCGTTCCCTGGAATACCGCTACTACGATCGGAATCAGGATTCCGAATGTTCCCCATGATGTTCCAGTTGCAAATGCAAGGAAGCATCCTACGAGGAAGATAATTGCAGGCAGGAAGTTTAATAATCCTCCAGCTGCGGACTGCATAACATTAGCCACATACTCTGCTGCGCCAAGACTGTCTGTCATTGCTTTTAATGTCCATGCAAATGTCAGGATCAGGATTGCAGGTACCATAGCCTTGAATCCTTCCGGAACACATTCCATAGATTCACGGAACTTAAGTACTTTTCTAAGTGCATAGAATACAACCGTAACAACCAATGCGAAGAAACTTCCAAGCATCAGACCTACCGATGCATCACTTGCCGAAAATGCTTTAACAAAGCCTGTTCCACTAAAGAAGCCTCCTGTATAAAGCATACCGCAGATGCAGAAAATGATCAGGACCACTATCGGGAATACCAGATCGATCACTTTTCCCTTTTCTTTTACGATCTCATTCTCAGCATTTGCATATGGCCTGTCCGGTGTAGTATAGATATCACCCTTTACAGCATTATCTTCATGTAATTTCATCGGGCCATAATCAATCTTAAGCACTACGATCAAAACCATTGCAAGAATTGTGAGTAAAGCATAATAGTTATATGGAATCGCACGCATAAAAATAGAAAATCCATCTTCACCTTTTACAAATCCTGTTACAGCCGCTGCCCATGATGAGATTGGAGCGATGATACATACCGGTGCCGCTGTCGCATCGATCAGATACGCCAGTTTTGCACGTGATACATTGTGCTTATCTGTGATCGGACGCATAACACTTCCAACTGTCAGGCAGTTAAAATAATCATCAATAAAGATCAGGATTCCAAGCACGATCGTTGCAAGCTGTGCCCCAAATCTTGTCTTGATGTGAATACTAGCCCAACGCCCAAATGCTGCCGAACCTCCTGCATTATTCATCATGCAGACCATAATTCCAAGAATAACCAGGAATACCAGGATTCCCATATTATAGCTATCTGTCAGTACTCCTACGATTCCATCTTCAAATATATGCAATACTGCCTTTTCAAAATGGAAATTAGACCAGAAGATTCCTCCGATCGCAATTCCGACAAACAAGGAACTATACACTTCTTTCGTGATCAGTGCAAGACCAATTGCCACAATTGGGGGTACCAGTGCCCAGAATGATGAATACATCTTTGGTACATACTCTTTTCCTCCATCTGCCGCAAATACGGTAATTGCACCGCATGCAAAGATCATGAGGCAGGTGAGTACGGCAAAGAGTAATTTTTTTCTTTTTCTCATAACTCTCTCCTTCGTTTTTTTCCAAAAAAATACCATGAACAATTTCCTCTGCGTGGATTGCTCATGGCATATATCATCTTATAAGCAGGACATCCGTATTTTCAGATCATTCAACACTTCATTTATGTCCTCTATATAACTCTAAATACAAATTACATAATTAAACTCTTATATCTTCTATATACTCCGATAGCGCTCCACTTACTGAAGTGACAGTCCGCAGCATATTCTGCTGCGTCCCAGGAAGTATATCTCGAATATAATAAGGGATGATATCTTCCTTCGGCAGTTTTCCCTTTCAGGCAGAAATGATTTCCCTTTATCTGTTATTCTGCCTTACTGATGAAACCTGCGCCTCTATCTAGTCTCATTATTCATATAATAATATTTTTATCATCTTTGATCTATTTTGTCAATACAATATGGCAAATGCATGGCAACGCAAAACTCCCGCAGATCCTTTCGAATCTGCGGGAGTCATGATTTATACTATTCTATTGCTAATCAGATATGATTACTCCTCTACTTTGTAAAGGTCTGCCAGTTTTGACAGGTAATCGTATCTTTCCATAGCCTCTGCCTCATTCTTAGCGAAGAGTCTTGCAGCCTTTTCCGGATTAGCTCTCTTAAGAGCATTGTAACGAACTTCTCCGTCAAGGAATGCCTGGTAATCTTCTTCCTTAGGCTGTTTGCTGTCAAGAGTGAACTTGCTTCCCTTTTCAGCTGCTGGATTGAATCTGAAGTTGTTCCAGTATCCGCATTCTACTGCTAACTGTTCCTCTGTCTGAGCTTTGCTCATACCCTTCTTGATACCATGGTTGATACATGGAGCGTATGCGATGATCAGAGATGGTCCCGGATAAGCCTCAGCCTCTGCAATTGCTTTTACAGTCTGGTTGAAGTCTCCACCCATAGCGATCTGTGCAACGTATACATATCCATAGCTCATAGCCATGCTTGCAAGGTCTTTCTTCTTCGTCTCTTTTCCGCCTGCTGCGAACTGAGCTGTAGCACCAGTCTTAGTAGCCTTAGAAGACTGTCCACCTGTGTTAGAGTAAACCTCTGTATCGAATACCATGATGTTGATGTCTTCACCACTTGCTAATACGTGGTCAACTCCACCGAATCCGATATCGTAAGCCCATCCGTCACCACCGAAGATCCACTGAGATTTCTTACCGAGGAAGTCTTTATTCTTAACGATGTCTTTGCATGTATCACAGTCACATCCGTCTAATGCTGCAACTAATTTATCTGTAGCATCTCCGTTTGTAATACCACATGTGAATGTATCGAGGTATTCCTGGCAAGCTGCCTTAACCTCTGCTGAAGCCTGCTCTGATGCTGCAACAGTTTCAACTTCTTCTTTCAGTCTCTTTCTGATTGCTTTCTGAGCAAGTAACATACCATATCCAAACTCTGCGTTGTCTTCGAACAGTGAGTTAGACCATGCAGGTCCCTGTCCCTTAGAGTTCATTGTGTATGGTGTAGACGGTGAAGAGTTACCCCAGATTGAAGAACATCCTGTTGCATTAGCGATGTACATTCTGTCACCAAATAACTGTGTGATCAGTTTTGCATAAGGTGTTTCTCCACAACCTGCACAAGCTCCTGAGAACTCAAGTAATGGCTGTTTGAACTGGCTTCCCTTAACTGTCTCTGGTTTGAATTTAGCAACAACTTCTGGTTTAACCTCGATCTCACGTCCGAAATCAAAGATATCCTGCTCTGCTGCATTTTCTTCCATGTTTGCCATAACAAGAGCTTTTTCACCCTTCTTACCTGGACATACATTTACACAAGATCCACATCCTGTACAGTCATAAGCTGATACAGTCATAGTGAATTTCATTCCCGGCATACCGATCATATCGATAGCTTTTGTTCCTTCTGGAGCTTTTGCAAGCTCTTCCTCTGTAAGTGCTACCGGACGGATAACTGCATGTGGGCAGACATATGCACAACGGTTACACTGGATACAGTTTTCTGACTGCCATACAGGGATATCTACTGCGATACCACGTTTCTCATATGCTGCACTACCTGATGGTGTAGATCCATCTGCATAGTCAGTAAATGTAGATACTGGCAGAGTATTTCCTTCCTGAGCATTAACCTTAGACTGGATGTTCTTAACGAATGCTACAACATCGTCTTTTCCACCCTTAACTTCTGGTGTGAATAATCCTTCGTCTTCACAAGATTTCCAAGATTCCGGAACTTCGATCTCAACTACCTGTTTAGCACCGGCATCGATAGCATCGTAGTTCATCTGTACGATCTTGTCACCTTTTCTTCCGTAAGTAGCTTTTGCAGCTTTCTTCATCAGATCGATTGCTTCTTCTTCCGGAATGATAGATGCCAGTTTGAAGAATGCTGACTGAAGGACTGTATTGATACGTCCGCCAAGTCCGATCTCTTTACCGATCTTGATACCATCAATTGTGTAGAACTTGATGTTGTGATCAGCGATGAATGCTTTTACCTGTCCTGGTAAATGTTTCTCAAGACCTTCCATGTCCCAAGAGCAGTTCAGAAGGAATGTTCCTCCGTCAACTAATTCCTGAACCATGTTGTATTTGTTTACATAAGATGGGTTGTGACATGCTACAAAGTTAGCCTTGTGAATCAGGTAAGTAGATTTGATTGGCTTCTTACCGAAACGCAGGTGAGACATTGTAACACCACCAGACTTCTTAGAGTCATAGTCGAAGTAAGCCTGTGCATACATGTCAGTATTGTCACCGATGATCTTGATAGAGTTCTTGTTAGCTCCTACAGTACCGTCAGCTCCAAGTCCCCAGAACTTACAGTTGATTGTTCCTTCTGGTGTTGTAACCAGTGGTGCACCAACTTCAAGTGAAAGATTTGTAACATCATCGTTGATACCGATTGTGAATCTTTCTTTGTCTGCGTTGTTGAATACTGCAACGATCTGTGCAGGTGTTGTATCTTTAGATCCTAATCCGTAACGTCCGCCGTTAACCGGTACTGCGTCGAACTTAGATCCCTTTAATGCAGAAACAACATCCAGGTATAATGGCTCTCCCTGAGCTCCTGGTTCTTTTGTTCTGTCAAGTACATTGATGTATTTTACTGTGTCAGGAATTGCATCAATTAATGCCTGTGCACAGAATGGTCTGTAAAGACGAACCTTAACAACACCAACTTTTTCCCCAGCTGCTGTTAAGTAGTCGATTGTCTCTTCGATTGTGTCACATACAGAACCCATAGCGATGATAACTTTCTCTGCATCTGCTGCTCCGTAGTAGTTGAAGAGTTTGTAGTCCGTTCCGATCTTCTCGTTAACTTTATCCATGTACTCCTGTACGATAGCCGGCATAGCGTCGTAGTATGGGTTACATGCTTCTCTTGCCTGGAAGAAGATATCCGGGTTCTGAGCTGAACCTCTCTGGCATGGGTGATTTGGATTCAGTGCATGATTTCTGAATGCATCGATTGCGTCCATATCTACCAGATCTTTCAGATCTTCATAATCCCATGTCTCAATCTTCTGAATCTCGTGAGATGTACGGAATCCATCGAAGAAGTTGATGAATGGAAGTTTTCCTTTTAATGCTGCACAGTGTGCAACTGGTGTTAAGTCCATAACTTCCTGTACGCTGGATTCGCAAAGCATTGCTGCACCAGTCTGACGACAGGCGTAAACATCAGAGTGATCTCCGAAGATATTCAGTGCGTGGCTTGCAAGCGCACGAGCGGATACGTTAATACTCCAGGAAGCTGTTCTCCTGCTACTTTATATAAGTTAGGAATCATTAACAGAAGTCCCTGTGATGCTGTAAATGTTGTTGTCAGAGCACCAGCAGAAAGAGATCCGTGTACTGCTCCTGCAGCACCAGCTTCTGACTGCATCTCTGTTACCTGAACAGTCTGTCCAAATATGTTCTTTCTTCCTTCTGTAGCCCATTCATCTACATGTTCCGGCATAACTGATGATGGTGTAATAGGGTAAATTGCTGCAACTTCTGTATATGCATATGAAGCATGAGCTGCGGCCTGGTTACCATCCATGGTCTTCATTTTTCTTGCCATTTTCGTTGTTCCTCCTTGATAATAGTACAAATCATATATTGACGTGTATGGTTTTATTATATCTCCTGTCTATGGAAAAGTCTAGTTATTCTCTTGGTTATTTTGTTCAATTTTTAGGTACAAATGCGGATTCTTGTAGCATTTTGTCGGGCATATTTGCCCATAAAACCGAGAATAAATCCCAAATTCATTTGGAAAGAATATGCTTAATAAGCACATACATCACAATCGCAAATGCAAATAAATACCCAATCGCACCAATTGCCGGGATTCCGCAGATCTTCGGGCTCATATTGGTAGTGCAGATAATGCTTGAACTGATCAGCAATGCCATCACCCACAATCCCATTACCACATTCCGCACCAGACGCCTCAGTAACTGTGCCAGATCGTTGGATGCATGCAGATCCAGGTTAACTCTTGTCTGACCTTTCATCAGACCATGTAGTGCATCCGCTGCAAGTCCCGGGACTTCTACTGCTTTATGCATCGAACGGTAAAGATTCTTTCCTGCATGTTTTAATTCTTTTTTCCAATCCAGATCTTTCCACATACTCTCTGAAATATGTCTGGATGCGATCTCGATCATATTGATCTGTGGAGCAATGTCTGCAAGCACGCCTTCCATGTTAGTCAATCCTCTTGCCAGCATCGTCAGACCATGCGGCATACGGATCTTATTTTCCTTCATCACTTCCATAAGATCCATCATCACTTCTGCAACATCGATCTCTCCCATATCTAAGGACCCATACTTCGACATCAGTTCACTGATATCTTCATACAATACGCTCTGATCTGGTTTCTCTTTAAATTCACCCAGTGCCATGACTGCTTCCTGGATCATGCCGATATCATTTTCTGCAATACCGCGGATTGCTTTTCCGATCAGTTCTTTATCCCGTTCGGTCAGTCTTCCCATCATTCCCATATCGATCCATACAATCTTGCCATCCTGGATCTTTACATTTCCCGGGTGGGGCATCTGCATGGAAGAAACCGTCTTCCATCACCTGTTTGATATAATTATCGATCAGCTTGATCCCGATCTCTTCCAGATCGTATCCGCCTGCCAGAAGTTTCTCTTTATCATCGATCACAGGCCCTTCGATGTATTCCATGACCAGCACATGCATGGTTGTATATTCCTGATATAGTTTCGGTGTTCTTACATATACGACATCCGCATTCCGTCTGGCAAACTCTTCCATATTCGATGCTTCGGTGAGAAAATTCATCTCTTCCCGTGTCACATTCCAAAGTTCATCCAGTACCTGGTCGAAGTCAGCCATTCCTTTCAGACTGATCGGCGGCATCAGCTTTACTGCCTTCCGAAGGAGTCCGATATCTCTTGCCATAATTTCATAAATGCCTGTTCGCTGAACCTTGATAACAACCTGTTCACCGCTGAGCAGTTCTGCTCTATGGACCTGTGCAATGGATGCTGATCCCAGTGGTGTATCGGAAATAAATGCAAATATTTCATTCCACGGACAACCATATGCCTGTTCGATCACTTCTTTTACTTCCGGAAATTCCATCGGAGTTACTTCTGAACGCAGACACATCAGTTCATCACAATACCTTTTCGGTAAAATGTCTGAATGCAGTGACATAATCTGACCGATTTTAATATAAGTAGGCCCCAGATCCTCCAGTATCATCCGGAGTTTCTGAGGCGTAATTCCCCTGGTGATTCCATATTTATGAAGTACGGATGTAATCTCCTTTAACCTGGTACGATATTCTTTGGATTCTCCCTTACTCATGAACCTGTTCCTCTTTAAATATCTTCGTTCTCAGCTGTCTCTTCTTCCGCTGCTTTCTCTGCCGCATCTTCGCATACGGATTCGTCTGCCACATCTTCTACCGTCTCTGCCGCTTCAAATTCTTCCTGTTTTTTCTCCATCTCATCAATTCTCTGTTTCAACAATGCCATCTGTTCCGGAGTCATCTTATCCAAAAGCTCATCCAGTTCTTCCGGTGAAGATGTTTTTACTTTTACATTCACTTTTTCTTTTACTGTCGACTTGATGTTATGCTTAAGTTCTTCATTCAGTGCTTTGCCCTGTTCAACAGTCAGCTCACCCTTTTTCACCATCTCATCCAGAAGTTCTTTTGATTTCTCTCCTGTGACTGCAACTGCTCCGATTCCTGCAAGTAATACTTTCTTTAATCCGCTTCCTAATTTTTCCATAGGTCGTTCTCCTTTCGATGTCTATATAGACAGGCTTTCCAAAATGCTTTGGAATAAATATGATCATCCCTGCAATTGCTGCCATGATTGCCGCGATCAGTACTGCTCCTGCTGCTGCATCTTTGGCAAGCTTTGCAAGCGGCTTTCTCTCTTCCGTGACCAGATCGACCACTGCTTTCTACCGCCGTATTCACCATTTCCAATGCCATGACAAGACCAAACAATGTCAGGCAGATACACCACTCTACCGGTGTAATATGAAATACGAATCCTGCGATCACCACACAAACCATTGCCACACAATGAATCTTCATATTCCGTTCCTTCGTTACCACTGCAAATATTCCGGCAAATGCATAACCGAAGCTTTTATACAATGGATCTTTCTTTTGTTTCTTCATTTTTGCACCTGTCCTTTGTTTTCTTACATTTTAACACATTTTGCACAAATTTACACAAACATTGTATGTATTTTGCTTTTATTTTAGAAATAATACGGACTTTTAAAGAAAAGTATGACCTTTTATAAATTCTGCATCCAGCATAATTTTTCTATCAAAATAAGAGGACAAAAATAAATACAGGGATTCTGCTTCTTATACCAAAATCCCTGTATTTTATCACCATATGCTCTACAGAACTTATATTCTATTATACATTCTCTACATTCATTCCTTTGAGAATTCTCTGATTCTTCTCTTCCACATTCAGCTTTTCCGTAAATGCTTTCGTTTCTTTTACTATGACTTTGCTGAGCGCAAGCAAGGCTATCAGATTCGGGATTGCCATCAATGCATTGAAGATATCTGCGATATTCCATACTGCCGCAACCGTCATATATGGTCCGATGAATACACATATAATATAAAGCCATCTATACGCTCTTACAGCTTTCATATTCTTATTAAACAGATATTCCAGGCATCGTTCTCCGTAATAATCCCATCCAAGAATCGTTGTAAATGCAAAAATACCAGACAAATCATCAATGCAAAGGATGCCACAACCGGCGGGAACGGAAGTCCCTTCTGGAAGGCCGCTGTCGTAATTTCCACACCTTCCAGTCCCGTATTCCATGTTCCTGTAATGACAATAGAAAGTCCTGTCATCGTACAGATTACGATCGTATCAATAAATGTACCGGTCATTGACACCAGTCCCTGTCTTGCAGGTTCTTTGGTCTGTGCTGCAGCCGCTGCGATCGGTGCGCTTCCAAGTCCGGATTCATTCGAGAAGATTCCTCTGGCAATACCTTTCTGCATTGCTACGATCATACTTCCCATTGCACCACCGGCCAGTGCGCTTCCGGTAAATGCTGATTTTACAATTGTTACAATAGCTGCCGGAATTGCGGTAATATTCGTCACCATGATAATGACTGCCAATACTACATACAGAACCGCCATGAACGGAACGACGATCTCAGATACTTTTGCAATTCTCTTGATTCCACCTAATACAACCATTCCGACACATACCGTCAGTACCAGACAGGATATTACAGTTGCCCATGAATAATCATTTCCAAATAATGCTACTGTATGTGCCATGTTCGGATCTAAAAAAAGTTACGGACTGCAGATGAGATACCATTCACCTGTGTAAATGTACCGATTCCGAATAATCCAACCCTGCTCCAAAGAATGCAAATATCTTTGCAAGCCATCTGAACTTTACACCCATTCCATTCTCAATGTAATAGAATGGTCCGCCAAGTACATGCCCGTCTTCATCGATCGTACGGTATTTTACTGCCAGAAGACCTTCTGAATACATTTGTTGCCATTCCTCAAAAAATGCTGTCAGGATCATCCAGAATAACGCTCCCGGTCCACCTGCAGAAATTGCAGTTGCCACACCGACGATATTACCGGTACCGATTGTTGCCGATAATGCGGTACAAAGAGCTCCAAAGCTGGTTACTTCTCCGTGTCCATCTTCTTCATT
>ENA-OQBL01001062-OQBL01001062.1-human-gut-metagenome-genome-assembly--contig:-NODE-1062-length-11701-cov-5.311215_pt1 | contig 11701 bp, 12 predicted proteins | sample MGYA00242747_ERZ504553 | MGnify/ENA primary metagenome ERZ504553 (study PRJEB26092, sample SAMD00036240) | human gut metagenome | host: Homo sapiens | study: EMG produced TPA metagenomics assembly of...
TCGCGGCAAACATCGGCTAAAGAACAATTGTAGTCTACTTTCAATACTTCAAGGAAATGTTTCCAAGTTTTTCCAAATCGATTTTCTGCTAAATCCATAATGATTCATTTTTATACATGGCAAAAATATAAGAATGAAAAAAGGGCGACAAGATAGAATCGCGGAAACGCTTACGCTCAATGAATCATTTATGAAGGATCCCTTTCAAAATCCTTCACGACAACACATTGAAAAACAATGTATTGTGTAAATATGAAGGATTTGAAGGATTTCCCGGTGATTTTTTTAGTTTTAATAGGTTTTATGATAACTCCAATCCCAGTGCTTCTTTTAATTTCAGCAGATTCGGGTTTTTCTTGCTCATCATCTGGAAACGTTCCACGTGGCTGTAAGCACGGATGTTCTCGGTAGGGGCACTGACACGTACCGTCATGGTGATTTTCCGGTTGTGCAGACGTTCGCGTAAGTGATTCTGAACCGATGGTATTAATTGTACCATATATTTTTCCACCATATCATTGTCTACTGTCACTTCAAAAGTCGTGTCATTCAACAAATGCGGATGCATGTTCATCATTCGTGCGGAGTTAGCCTTCTCTTCTTTGGGCAGGGCGGCTGCAAATTCACGCCAGTAATAGTCCAGATCTTTTTCATTGAAAATATAATCTTCGTATGTGGCATCGTTTTGGACAGCGGTGCTTGCCGCTTTTGCTTCTTGCTTCTCCGCGGCTTGCTGTTCGTGCAAAGGACGGCGCAGGGATATACCGAGTGAGCCCGCCTTGAACACCGGGATTTTTTTCTCTTCTCTGGTCTGAGGCAGCGGGCTTGGACGGCTTGCGTTCATACTGCCGGCTGTACTTGTACCCTGTGGCTGAGGAGCGGAGGTTGCTGCGGTCTGTGCAGCGGCAGTTTTAGCCTGAGGCTGTGGCTGCGTGGCGGCTGTGGAAGCCGCTTGCTGCGTAAATAGGGGTTTTAATATCTTCTTAGGGCCACGCCCACCACTTGCATCGTCGGCATCGGGCAGAGTGAGTTGGGCGCATTGAATCAGTGTCAGTTCTACCAGCAGACGTTTGTTTTTGCTTGCACGATAGTTCAGGTCACAATCATTGCATAGCTTCATGGCACGGTACAGGAATTTCTGGTCACATTTTTGTGCTTGTTCTTTATAGCGGTCGCGGATACCGGCGCCTACTTCCAGCAATTGCAGGGTGGAAGGGTCCTTGCTCACCAGCAAATCCCGGAAATGAGAGGATAGTCCGGTGATGAAATGACTGCCGTCAAATCCTTTTTTTCAATACGTCGTTAAAAAGCAGCATGGATTCGGGAACTTTGTTTTCAAGCAACAAATCGGTCAGCTTGAAATAATATTCGTAATCCAAGACATTCAGGTTTTCAATCACACTTTTGTAAGTGATGTTCCCACCTGTGAAGCTGACTACCTGGTCGAAGATGGAAAGAGCGTCGCGCATACCACCGTCGGCTTTCTGTGCGATGACAGTCAGGGCTTCGGGTTCGGCGTTGATATGTTCCAGTTTGGCAACGTATTGCAGATGGTCGATAGTGTCTTTGATGCCGATGCGGTTGAAGTCATAAATCTGGCAACGGCTCAGAATAGTCGGCAGTATCTTATGCTTTTCCGTTGTGGCAAGGATGAAGATGGCATGATGAGGCGGTTCTTCCAATGTTTTCAGAAAAGCATTGAAGGCGGCTTGCGACAACATATGGACCTCATCAATGATATATACCTTGTACTTGCCGATTTGTGGCGGGATACGTACCTGCTCAATCAGCGAACGGATATCTTCTACCGAGTTGTTGCTGGCGGCATCCAGCTCATGTATGTTGTAAGAACGCTGTTCGTTGAATGCCAGACAAGACTCACACTGATTGCAGGCTTCTCCTTCGGCAGTGGGGGTCTGGCAGTTGATGGTCTTGGCAAAGATACGTGCACACGTTGTTTTTCCCACTCCACGCGGTCCGCAGAACAGGTAGGCATGTGCCAGCTTGCCGGTGGCAATAGCATTTTTTAAGGTGATGGTCAACGCGTGTTGCCCTACAACCGATTCGAATGTAGCGGGACGGTATTTTCGTGCCGATACGATATAATTTTCCATAAGCGGAGTTCTTTTTTTCTAATATGAGTTCTGCAAAAGTACATAAATTATCCGTTTTTATGGGTAGGATTGCTTGAAATATTTCTATCTTTGCAAAAATCAAAAAAGGGATTCTTTGTATGAGCAAATTGCTGACTATTTGGAACTACATCCGGCGCCATAAGTATATGATTACGGTGCTGATCTTTATTGTAGTTATTGGTTTTCTGGATGAGAACAGCTTGATTCAGCGGGTAAAGCATCGCAGTGAGATCAGCGCGCTGAATAGTGAGATAGAGAAATATAGAAAGCAATATGAGGAAGATACGGAGAAACTGAAGGAACTGACCACGAATCCTGAGGCTTTGGAGAAAATAGCACGCGAGAAGTATTTGATGAAGAAGCCTGACGAGGATATTTTTGTGTTTGAAGAATGAGTAAATCTTATAATATAATTTCGATGGCAGGGGCAGTCCTGCTGCTGGCAGGTGCGGTGTTGCAAATCACCCGGTGGGAGCTTGCGCCTTATCTGTATACGCTGGGTGCTGTGATGTTCGGCTATGTGCAGGTCATGGGGAATCGTTATGATGGAAGGAATTTTATCATCAAGCGTTTGCGTAGACAGCAGATTTTCGGGGCTGTCGCACTGGTCTTTACAGGAGTATTGATGTTTACCATGAAACGTAACGAATGGATTGTTTGTCTTTCCATTGCCGCTGTCCTGGAACTTTATACGGCTTTCCGTATTCCGCAGGAGTTGGAGAAGGAAAAACGTTAAGAAACCAGTGTCATTTCTTGTCCGCGTTTATAGAGGCTTGTCTTGTGAAAAATAGGAGAACGCGGACGACACTTGTTACGTGTGGTCCGCGTTCTAAAAAATAGTTGTCCGGTATTGTTATTCCACAATGGTCATTTCATCTACCAAGTGTTTCGCTCCTGCAAACTTATCAATAATAAATAAGGTATAGCGGATATCCACACAGGCTGCACGTTGTAACTGGGGATTGTAAGCAATGTCACCGGTCAGTCCTTCGTAGTTGCGGTCAAAGCCGGTACCGATCAATTCCCCTTTGTTATTGAAAACGGGGGAGCCGGAATTACCTCCTGTATTGTCTGTTCCTGTAACAAAACAGATGGGCATTTCACCATTTTTCATGGCATAGCGCCCGAAGTCTTTCTTGTTATACAAGTCCTTCAGTTTGGCCGGAACCACGAATTCATAGTTGTTCGGATCCTCTTTTTCCATCACTCCTTTCAACGTGGTGTAATAGTTGTATTCCATACCGTCTTTGGGGCTGTATGAACCTACTTTACCATAAGTGAGACGTAACGTGGAGTTGGCATCCGGATAAATAGGAGTGCCTTCATGCTGTTTCAGCTTCATCATACCCTCTACCCAGGTTTTATGGGCCAGATTATAAGCATCGGTTTCGGCTTTCATGGCTGCATCGGTATCTGTATAACCTTGGTCTACTGATTTGGCATATTGCACCATCAGGTCATTTTCCAATGTCTTGGCATCCGGCTTTGCCACAAAGTTGTCAAAGGCTTCACGGCTTCGGAAGATGGATGTATCAAAACAAGCATCGACAAAGGCGTCAATGTTTCCTTTGAATTCTTTGTCTATTACTTTAAAGATGCTGATGCGCTGTTCGGCCGGAATTAATTCTGCGTAAGTCTTCAGCAAAGCTTTGGAAACTTTACGGTCTATTTCGGGATTATAGTCTTTATTGAAAAAATTATCGGCTTGTTTGATCAGTGTGCTTAATGCATGATCCAGCGGATTGATTTCTTTAGTAGCATGAGGTACTTTATATCCTTTTTTCAATGCTTGCAGGACTTGTCTGTGGAAGGAATCTTATAGAATTCCGTTCCCAGTTTGCAAACTTCGTAAATGGCTTGCTGATGATATACGGCATCCCGGCGTTTGCTCACGATTTCCCGGATAGCATCGAAGGCTTTCTGGTAGGCGTCAGTACCCGTCTCACGTCCGTAAGCCAGAAGCTTTTCCTGTTGTTTCTTTTTCGTATCAAGTACTTTCAGCTGAACCAGTCCTTCGTTCATACCGATAGCATTCTTCCAGTAATTGGCTGACGAGGCGTATTTGCTGGCATACTGGATGCGTACTTTATCACTTTTCAGCATCTCTTCCAGCAGATTATTCAATCGTACGGTGCGGACGGTCTTACGCATGAAGTTGGTAGTCTGCATACGTTCTTCCACTTCGTCCGAAATCATGTATCGCCAGTTGCGTCCGGGAAATCCCATTACGAAAGTGAAGTCTCCCTCTTTGACTCCTCCTAGGTTGATGGTCAGATGTTTTTTCACCTTCAAGGGTACATTGCTTTCGTTATAGTCAGCAGGTTTACCGTCGGGTGTTGCATAAATGCGGAACATGGAGAAATCGCCACAGTGACGGGGCCACATCCAGTTATCGGTGTCAGCTCCGAACTTTCCGATGGAGGAAGGAGGAGCGCCTACCATACGGACGTCTTTATAGATGGTCTTTATAAACAAGTAATAGCGGTTGGCTCCGTAGAAAGGCTTTAGTTCCAAAGCGGTGAACGGAGTGATCTCTATATTTTCTTGTTCGGCAAAACGTTTGGCTACTTTGCTCAGATAGGAGGGGGACAGGTAGTTCAATCCTTCCGGGTCCTCATCTTTGGCCAGTTGTTCCTTTACATAAGGAGTGACGTCCAGAATTCTGTCTATGAAGGTGACAGTCAGCCCCTTGCAGGGAAGTTCTTCTTTGCGGCTCATAGCCCAGAAGCCGTCAGTCAGATAGTCGTGTTCTACCGAACTGTGTTGCTGGATATAGCTGTAACCGCAATGATGATTGGTCAGCACAAGACCTTCGGCAGAAATGATTTCACCGGTACAACCACCTCCGAAATGCACTACAGCATCCTTCAGGCTGATGCTGTCCGGACAATATACTTTATCAATGCTGATATCCAGTCCCATATCATACATGGTGGCCGCATTCTGTTCTTTCAGATCAGTCAGCATCCACATCCCCTCGTCGGCATGGCCGGCAAGGGTTGTGAAAGTAAATAGCGAGAGTAATAGTATCTTTTTCATTATTCAACAATAGTCATTTCGTCAATCAGGTGTTTGCATCCGCCCAATTTGTCGATGATGAATAATACATAACGTATATCCACTGCGATACAACGCTGTAAGTTGTTGTCGAAATTAATGTCACCACTCAGTGATTCCCAGTTGCCGTCAAAAGCGGCACCGATGAGTTCGCCGTTACCGTTGATGACGGGAGAACCTGAATTACCGCCGGTAATATCATTGGTAGTCAGGAAACAAGCAGGCATATCACCGTTGGGCAATGCATAACGTCCGAAATCTTTTGCTTCATACAATTCTTTCAGTTTGGCGGGAACAACAAATTCCGGATTGGTAGGATCCTCTTTTTCCATGACACCTTTCAGCGTAGTGTAGTATTTATAGTGTACGCCGTCTTTGGGATTGTATGATTTCACATTGCCGTATGTCAGACGGATGGTGAAGTTGGCATCCGGAGCTTTGGGTTCCGGTGAATACATTTCACACAGGCCGCGTACATAAGTTTTGTGTAATAAATCCATGCCTTTCATCGATTCTGCCAGTTCGTTTCCCAGCTTGTCCATCAAGTCATATTTAGCCCGTACGTATGCAGTCATAGGATCTTTTTCTATGGCTTTCACGGTAGGTTTCTTGATGAATTTATTGAAATTCGCTTCGTTGGAGAAGATGGAATTGTCATAACAATGGTCTACGTATGCGTCATAATTCCCTTTAAAATCCTTCTGGATGGTAGTATAGAAGGCAGGTAAAGCATTGGCAGGAACCATTTCGGCATACAGGGGCAACAGAGCTTTGGCCACTTTGCGGTCTACTTCGTGATCGTAGTCTTTGTTATGTATATCGGCATATACTTTTTTCAGCGTTTCAATATTTTTATTAATCGCTTCTTTATCTTTATTTTTGATTGCTTCTTTCAGCTTGTCCAGAATCAGATAAGGAGTGCCGAATTCTATACCTCCTTGAAAGACTTCACGGAAACAGGTGTAGTTATAAAGAATAGGATTACTTTTTTCGATGGCGGCATCAATTTCGCTGACTACTTTTTCATAATCAGTGTTGCCTTTGGCTTTAGCAAATGCTGCGAACTTGGCTTCCTGTTCTGCTTTTGTTTCCAATACCTTATTGTCGATAATGGCTTTATTCATGCCGATAGAGTTTTTCCAATAGTTGCTGGAACCTGCATATTTGCTGGCGTATTGGATACGTACCTTGTCACTGGCAGCCATTTCTTTCTTCAGTACATCCTGACGCACACCACGTATGCGGATACGGGGTTCGTTGGTGGAATGCATCCGTTGTTTCACTTCACTTTGAGTCAGATAGCGGTTGGTGCTTCCGGGAATCCCATAATCATGGCATAGTCACCCTCGTTAATACCTTTCAGTGAGATAGCCAGATGCTTTTTGGCTTTCAGAGGAACATTGTTTTCATTATATTCTGCCGGTTCGCCGTTGGCATCCGCATAAATGCGGAAGACGGAAAAGTCGCAAGTATGGCGGGGCCACATCCAGTTGTCTGTTTCACCACCGAATTTACCGATGGATGAAGGCGGAGCGGCAACCATGCGTACGTCGCTGTAGGTTTTCAGATAAATCAGATAGAATTTATTGCCTGCATAGAAAGGCAGAGCTTGTGCGCTGATACCCGCTTTTCCGTTCAGGTCACTGGCTTTCAGTTCCTCGTCGGCCAGTTTTTTCAGGAAGTCGTATTCAAAGGTTTCCTCTTCTTTTACTTCGCCTGATTTTACTTTATTGTTTACTTTATCTGTGACATCGACAATGCGTTCTACAAATTTGAACTTCAATCCCGGAGTCGGTAGCTCTTCTTTGCGGCTTTTTGCCCAAAAACCGTCAGTCAGGTAGTCATGTTCTACCGAGCTATGTTGCTGTATCGCTCCGTAGCCACAGTGGTGGTTGGTCAGGATCAGTCCGTCCGGTGAGATGATTTCACCGGTACATCCTCCTCCGAAAATGCCTACTGCATCTTTTAATGAAACGCGGTTCGGGTTATAAATGTCGTCTGCTTCCAGCAGTAAGCCTTGTGCTTTCATGCGGTCTGCCAAATGCTGCTCTTGCATCAGTTGCAACAGCCACATACCTTCGTCTGCCTTCGACGGCAAGAATGCTACACACATCAATGCGAGCAATAAAAGTTTGAATTTTTTTCATGTTGTGTACTAATTGTTATTTCTTTATCCTTATATCGGTTACAAAAATAGAAAAAAGAGGGAACTTTGCACTATAAATTGCCTTCTCGGTAATAATCTTCTATTTAGTTTTAAATTTTAATAAAATATTTTTGTCACTAAATTATAGATTGTACCTTTGTATGCGAAAAATAGTAATGGGGCGTAGATAAGCATGAATAAACATTTTTTTCTCTGTGGTATCTTTATTGGCTTTTACTTCATGTGCCAGTGAGTATAAGATAGAAGGTAGTTCTTCTGTTTCTCGTCTGGATGGGAAAATGCTATTTGTAAAAGTTCCTAGTGGAGACCGGATGCTGAGTATTGATTCGGCAGAGGTAATTCATGGAATGTTCAAGATGGAAGGTATAACCGATTCTACTTCAATGGCATCCTTGTATATGGATGATGAGAGCATCATGCCTTTTGTCATTGAAAAAGGGAAAATATCCATCAGTATTGATAATGCCCGTATTGTAGTTACCGGAACTCCGTTGAATGATCGTCTGTATGATTTTGTGGGAAAAAAAGACTTCTTTGGATGACAGAGCATACGAGTTGGAGCGTCAGGAGAGCCGTATGATTATGGATGGAAAAGCACCGGATGAAATTCAACGTGAGATAACGAGAGAACGTGAGAAACTGGCTGCTGAAATGAATGCATTGGCTAAGGAGTTTATCCAGAAGAATTATGATAATGTATTGGGACCGGGTGTTTTTCATTATGTTGTGCAGCAATTTTCCTTATCCTGTCATGACTCCCTTGATTGAGGAAATTATAGAGGAGGCTCCTGACCGATTTAAAAACAACTCCTTGGTAAAGGATTATGTGACAGTAGCCCGTTCGAATATGGAAAAATTAAAAGCTCCCCATTAATGAGGAGCCTTTTTTATCTGTCTTGGTCTGGATTGTCTATTTTTCCTTGATATTTTTCAGGTAAGTCTTTCTCTATTTCCCTGTAAGCCTCTTCCATGGTTGCTTTGATGTTTTCCATTCCCTGGCTTTGCGGATAAATGGGCTTATGTACGACTAATTTCATAGGATGCCAAGATACAAAACCGCCGGTACGGGGAAGAATATTAAAGGAGCCGATAATAGTGAGTGGTACTACGGGAAGTTGCAAATCATCTGCCAGTTGGAAAGCACCTTTCTTAAAATATCCCATGTGCCCGGTAAAAGTACGTGCACCTTCGGGAAATACCACTAGAGAAGTTCCATCCTGTAGTACGTGACGGGCATGTTCTATGGTTTCTATTACCTTCTTGGGACCGGATTTATCAACGAATATATGTCCGGCAGCTTCACAGGCTTTGCCGACGAAAGGCATTTTGCGCAGACTTTTTTTGCATCATCCATTTAAAGTTTCGTCCCAGAAAACCATAAATCAGGAAGATATCGAAAGACCCTTGATGATTGGCTACAAACACGTAGGATGTTTTTTTCAAGTACTTCCGGATGTCCTACTACCTTGACAGGAATAAGTAATACATAGCAGAAAAGCTGTGACCATATTTTTCCCGGATAATATCCCCAAAAATGCGGATTGCCTATCCATGAACCAATAATGGTAACTATTGCTGTAAGTATGGTTAATACCAGCAAAATGGGAAGTGCTATGAATAGTTGGTATAAAATATATAGTACTTTCATTTGTCTGAATTTTAGTTGTACAAAGATAGAAAAACTATTTTATATTTTATGTAACGTGATTACTGTAATTTCCGGCCATGCTCCAAGGCGCATAGGGAACATCAGGTAGCCCAAACCAATATTGACAAACAAGGATTGTTTTCCTTCCTGGTATAAACCGTTGTGTTCGGGATATACGAATTTAGCAGGAGAGAAGCCAAACAGGCTGAACTGCATTTCATGGGTGTGGCCTGAAAGCATTAGCTGTACATCACTTTCCGGCAAGACTTCTCTGTGCCAATGAGTGGGGTCATGGCTCATTAATATTTTATACATTCCTTCCGTTCCTTTTAATGCTTTTTGCAGATCTCCATAATTGGGAAATGGGGGATTTCCGCTGTTCTCTACACCTGCCAGGGCTATACTGTCTCCATGATGATGTAGAATGACATGATCGTTATTGAGTATTTTCCATCCCATGGCAGCCTGTTTGGATTTCAAGCTGTTCAGGTTGGCTTCTTGAGCTTCTTCTGTTTCCCATTTTATATAAGGGGAATAGTCATGGTTGCCTAAAACGGAATACACTCCGTCTTTTCCTTTTATCTGTTCTAGAATAGGGATAAATTCGTCCAATTCCGTTGCCACGTTATTGACCAGGTCACCTGTAAAAAGTACCAGGTCGGCATGTTGTGCATTAATAAGATTTACAGCCTTCTGTAAAGCAGCACCGTTGCCAGTCCAGCTGCCGGAATGGATATCAGATATTTGTACAATGCGGTAGCCGTCAAAGCCGCTGGGAAGTTCATCGGAACTGATGGTTACCTCCCTGATTTGAAAATGCTGTTTTCCTTCGGTTGCTCCATATATTACATATATTAACGAGGCTAAAGCCAATCCTCCTGCTACATATCCTCCATACAGTTTTTTGCCGGAGATGATATATAGGAGCTTCATAAACAGGATAACAATGACGAAAAGTGCCTTGGGTACGGAGAAACAAAGAAAAATCAATAAGAAATTGCTAAGTCGCTGCATGGAATCCGGACGTGGCTCATGTATAGAAAAGACTAATGTCATTCCCAATAAAAGAAACAGACTGGGAAGCCAATAAGCCCAATGTGTCCATTTTTGGTAAACACGGCGTATATATGCCTTGTATATATACATATCGGGCAATATCAGTAGCAGTAGAAAAAACAGAAATAACTTTATCAGCATCATAATTTATTCGTTTTTTATAGATTGGCGGCGAGAAACTTTTTAGTTTCTTCTATACTCATGCCCCGGCGGGCGGCGTAATCTGCCAATTGGTCTTCACCTATTTTTCCGATGGAGAAATAGCGGGAAGCCGGATGGGCAAACATGAGTCCGCATACAGAGGCATGGGGCTTCATCATACCATTCTCGGTCAATGAAATTCCTATTTGCTTCATATCCAGCAACTCGTCTAATAGGAAATTGACGGATTGGTCGGGCAAGGAAGGATAACCTACGGCAGGACGTATCCCTTGATATTTTTCATTATGCAGGTCTTTTACGCTTAGGTTTTCATCAGGTGCATATCCCCAAAGTTTTTTGCGTACATCTTCGTGCAGTTTTTCGGCAGTAGCTTCCGCCAGTCTGTCGGACAATGTTTGCACTAACATACGTTTGTAATCGTCTTCTGCATAGAGCCGCTCCATTTCTGCATCTACCGTAGTGGCGAATGCTCCTACTTTGTCTGTGATACCCGATGATAATGGACGCACAAAGTCACTCAGACATAAAAACGGGTCATCTTCTTTCAATTTTGCTGTTTGTTGACGCAAAAGCGGAAAACGCTTGCTGTTCAGCAGCAGATCATCTCCGTCGGCATTGGCATCCATGATATTGACCACTCCGTGGGTCTGATACGCTGTATCCAGTTCATTCAACATCCGATTTGCCTCTTTGAAAAGCTGCATGGCTTCACTGGCTTTCGGACGGTCTTCTTCCGCAAAACCGGTGAGCCACATGGCCCGGCATGAATCACATCCATGTATGTCCGCAATGGCGGCAAACTTGGGTTGAAAGCCCCATGCATGGAAAAAATAAATCCAGTTAATGTATTCGCTTACTTCGTGAATCTTGTAATTTACAATCATCTTTTAAACCTTAATTCTTGTCCGCGATGACTTTGGTCTACCTTGTTGTCACTGTAAACCAGATCACCATTGACGAATGTTTTTTACTACCCGTGTGTGGAATTTCTGTCCTTCCATCGGAGTCCATCCGCATTTGCTTAAAACGCAGTCGGCAGTTACAGTCCATTCATGATCCGGATTTACCAATACGAGGTCGGCTTGATAACCGGGGCGGATGTAGCCTCGTCTTTCAATATGATAAAGTTCGGCCGGTGCATGGCACATTTTCTGAACCAGTTGCTCTATGCTTAATATGCCTTCGCGTACTAATTCCATGATAGCTACTAATGAAAACTGTATCATCGGCATACCCGATACGGCTTTCAATGCTCCCCCATTCCTTTTCTTTCAGTAAGTGAGGGGCATGGTCGGTACCTATTACATCTATCAGATTGGTAGACAATGCTTTTGCGTAAAAGCATTCCGGTCTTTCTGAAGTTTTGATGGACGGATTGCACTTGATACGTCCTTTCAATGTCTCATAATCTTTGTCATAGAAGTATAGATGTGACACGCAAGCTTCCGCCGTAATCTTTTTTTTCACTCAGGGGTT
>ENA-OQBL01001063-OQBL01001063.1-human-gut-metagenome-genome-assembly--contig:-NODE-1063-length-11696-cov-4.948224_pt1 | contig 11696 bp, 9 predicted proteins | sample MGYA00242747_ERZ504553 | MGnify/ENA primary metagenome ERZ504553 (study PRJEB26092, sample SAMD00036240) | human gut metagenome | host: Homo sapiens | study: EMG produced TPA metagenomics assembly of...
GTTTCCGATTCAGTTTTTACCGGGCGTCGCGGTTCTGGTTGTACTCCTCCATGGAAACGTAATGGTCGAGGATGTGCACACCCTTCAGACGGTTGGTGGAAAGGCCTGTGGGCGCGTACTGGCCCTCCCACAGGTTCAGGCGGGTGGCAATGTAGGGCGGCACCGGCATCCCCAGCGGGATGACCAGTGCGTTCTCAATGAGGAAGGCTTCGGCATCCGCAAAGGCTTCGTACCGGGCGTCCAGATCCTCGGTGATGGTCTTGGCGTTCTCCACCATGGACATGTACTGCATCACGAGGTCGGCGGTCTCGCCGGTCACGATGCCGTCCTCCACGCCGGTGCGCAGGAAGCTGTAGCAGGTGCCGCGGTCGCCGGCTTCCTGATAGAAGGGGTACACCTCGGTCTCGGGGTCGGAGTAATCGGCACCCCAGTAGTAGGACATCAGCTGGTAGGCACCCACCCGGCGCACTGCGTTCAGGAAGTTGTCGGACGGACCCTGGGTGATGATGATGCTGATGAAGTCGAAGCCGTCGTTCAGCACGGCTTCCACCTGCTGCTTGAACACCTGACACTGCTTGTCCCAGTCCACCACAGCGGGGTTGTACGGATACTGGATCTTGATGGGGAAGGTGACACCGGCGGCGGTCAGCTCTTCCACGGCGGCATCACGGTACTCTTTGGCCTTGGCTTCGTCAAAGAAGTCGGAGAGGTTTGCAAGGCCGCCGCACTCAGTATAATCCACGCCTTTGCTGTTGGCACAGAAGGACGGCGGAGTGATGGTGTGCAGCTTGTAGTTATCGTAGCCTTCCGGCGCGGTGACGGCCAGCGTGACGGAGGGATTGATGGCATACAGGAAAGCCCTGCGGAAGTTGGTGGAGTTGATGGCCTTGGCCCAATTGTCCGGCTCGTACTGGGCATCCACGCCGGTCACGGTCCAGTTTGAGAACTCGTGGCGGTAGGGCAGGAAATTGAAGATGTAGAAGTAGCTCTTGCCGGTTTCCGGGCGCTCCATGGAAACCATGTCCTTGGTGGTGTCGTCGGCCAGCCAGCTGTCCAGAATGTCGGAGCTGATGGTAGCCTGATCGATCTCGCCGCGCTTGACCATCTCCGGGCCGCTGATCAGCTCTTCCTGATTGTAGATGTAGCGCACCGTGTCGATGTAAACGCTGTCGGCATCGTAGTTCTCGGGGTTTTTCTTCATCACCCAGTTTTCCAGCGGGGTGTACTCGGCCAGATAGAACGCGCCGCAGCTGCAGGCGGTCTCGGCACTGGTGCAGAACTGGTCGGCAAACTCCTCCAGCAGCGGGCCGTAGGCAGGCTCGTAGGGAGCATAGCTCAGCAGGCTGAGGAAGCCGGGAAAGTCGAAGTTCAACGTGTAGGTCAGGGTGTGGTCGTCCACAGCCTTCACGCCCACGGTGGAAAAATCCACAGCCGGGTATTCGGTGGTGGTGCCGTCGGCGGCAGCGGCGGTCACGGTGCCGTTGGCATCAATGGCGTAGGTGGTGCCGTCCTCGGCCACGGTGCCGTTATTGGCGTTGTTGCGGTAAACGCAGTAGTTATAGTAGTCGTCCGCACCGGCCACATAGGGGGTGACAAGGCTTGCAGTGGAGGAAGCGTAGTCCGGGTTCAGCACATAGGCCAGCGCATCCACAAAGTCCTGCGCGGTCACAGGGCCAAGCACCTCGCCGTTGCAGTCCACCCAGTTCTCATCCCGCAGGTGGAACGTCCATGTCAGGCTGTCGGCATCCCACTCCCAAGCAGTGGCAAGGCCCTCCCGGATCTTGCCGCGGTTGTCGTACTCCACCAGCGTGTCGATGCACTGAGTGCCGTGGTAAAGGTCCGGGTCAGCTGAGCAGACCAGATAGTTCAGGGTGGCGGGCTGACGGGAATACAGCACGGTGTAGGTGGAGCTGCTGCCGGCAGCGCCGGTGCTGCCGCCATTGGAAGCGGAAGAGCCGCCGCAGCTGCTCAGCAGACCAGCCGCTGCTACAGAAAGGGCGGCTGCACCGCTGCCTTGCAGGAACTGGCGGCGGGAGATGGAATGAGCCATAGTAAAATCCTTCTTTCGTAAGATCTTGGCAAAAGCTTGCTTCGTGCTTTGGGATAAGAAAGGGGTAACGGAAATAGCTCCGTTACCCCTTTGTAACAGTCGGTGGCCACGGTGCGTGGTCTTATGGTCAGTATAGCATTGAATCTGTGCGCCGTCAATCGTTTTTCGGTGTGTCGGGCACATCCTTTTCTGCGGTGTTTTCCGGTGCGGCAGCAGGGGTTTCGTCCAGCGCGGCGGGGGCTGCTTTTTCCGGGGTCAGTGCTGTGATCACGGAACCGGCCGCAGCGGTTTCTGCGGGGGCGGCAGCCGTCTGTACAGCTGTCTCAGCAGCGTCGGCACCGGCTTCGGCTGCTGCCTTGGCGGCTTCCTCTGCAGCCTTTTTGGCTTCGCGCTCCTCACGCAGCTGCTTTGCCTTGGCAGCGGCTTCTTCCTGCCGCTTTTTGGTGCGGGCCTTGATGCGGCACACGGTGCACACACCATCCACACTGCCCGGCGCAATGGGTTTGCCGCATTCCTTGCACAGGGTCTTGGTGCATTTGTGTACACTTACCGGGCCAAGGGTGGTGAGCTGGCGCAGCTTCATGCCGTCGATGCCATGGTTGGAGCAGGAGGCCACGCACACCCCGCACTCGCTGCACTTCCACGGCGTGATGACGATGCGGGTCTGGCCGTCGGGCAGGTCCTCCAGCTTCAGCGCACCGGCGCGGCAGGCCTTTTCGCACTTGCCGCAGCCAAAGCATTTATCGGTAAAGTTGGGCAGGTAGTAGCCGTACTTCAGCGGCGTTTCCATGGATGCCTTCAGCTGCTTTGTGCGCTGGTGCAGCAAAAGGCGGAAATCCACACCGCCGTCGTCCTCGCTGTGCAGGCCGGGCAGCATCTGCAGCAGCTTTTTGGTGCCACTTTTGGAGCCGTGGCTCACCTGCTCAAACATTTCGCGGCGGCTCAGCTCCTTTACGTGGTAGAGCGCTTCGTCCGGCTCGTAGGCCAGAGTGAACCGTGCCTCGAACATGGGCTGGCCAAAGAAATCCACAAGCCTTGTCAGCTCCTTGCGCAGCTGGGCGGCGCACAGGTCGTTCTCACATTCACCGCAGGGGGTCAGGTCCAGCACGATCTTTTTGTTCAGGGCAAGGTAGGCCAGTGTCTCCCATGTGAGGGCAGAGATGCAGGTGCGCACCATGGAATTTTTGCGGGTGGACTTTTCGCAGCCGATCCAGATGGTGTCATTGTCGGTATCGGCGGCAGAGGTGTCCCGCTGCACCTGCTCCGGCGAAGGGATGATGCAGCCGCTGCGGCAGGCAGAGACGCACAGGCCGCACTCGGTACAGGGGTCCCAGTCCTTCACAAGGTTCGGGCGGGTAAAGATCTGTTCGCCATAGGGGCAGATATCCTTGCACTCGGTGCAGGGCTTGCGATGGGGATGCAGGTTCCAGCACTGGCGGCGGTTGATCTCGGGATGGGTAGTTTTCATCAGCATATCCATCGCGGTGCGTGTAAAAAAAGCCCATAGTTTACTCCTTTTCCACAACCGAAGTGATGTTTGCGTGGTCGATCAGGAAACGCTGCACCTTCTGAGTGATCACGGCAGAGGCCACAGCGTCCCGGCTGAGCACATTGCGGATCTCGGCTTCCGGGGTATCGTGCAGCTTGGAAAGGCGGACGTACTCGGCATCCACCTCTGCGTTGGACACGGTGATCTGTTCGGCCTTGGCGATGGCCTGCACCGCAAGGATGCTGCGCATCTTGCGCTCGGCATCCCGGCGGAAGGCGGCGCGCACCTCGTCCGGTGTGGTCTGGCCTGCCTTGCAGTACAGCTCCATGGTCATCTTGCTGCGGCGCAGCCGTTCGCGCAGGGCGTTCATGTCATGGTCGGCATTCTGGTCCAGAATGGCGTTATCCAGCTCCGCCGTCAGGTTGGCACCGGCCATGCCCAGCAGGGCGGCTCCGGCAATTCGGTCGGCGTTGGCCTCGTGGGAGCGGCGCCTTTTTCTCGCGGATGCTCTCCTTCAGGGCATCCACCGTATCAAAGCCCAGTGTCTTGGCAAAGGCATCGTCCAGCGGTACAGGCTGCTTTTGCTCCACGGTGTGCAGGGTGATGGCGAATTGCGCCGTCTTGCCGGAAAGCTCCGGCACCCGGAACTCGGCGGGATAGGTAAAATCGAACCGGAAGCTCTCGCCTGCTTTGTGGCCGTACACGGCATCCTCGGCGGCGGGCATCAGCTGACCGGTGCCCAGCACCACGGTCACATTTTCCATTTTGCTTTCCGGGATGGGCGCGCCGTCCATGAAGCCCTCAAAATCCAGCGTGACGCGCATCCCGCGCGCGGCGGACTTTTCCACCGGTGCAAAGGGGGCGCGGGTGCGGGTGAGGTTCGCCGCCTCCAGCTCCACGGCCTTTTCCGATACCGGGCGCACCCGGCGGGTGAATTCCAGCCCCTTGTATTGGCCCAGCGTGACCTTGGGCAGGGCGTTTGCATTCTGTTCCATGGGAAATACTCCTTTTATATCCAAAGCGTTTGCAATTTAAAGTCCATGCCCGGCAAGCCAGGCTTCCGCCACCTGCGAGAACATTTCGGGGTAGAGGGCATCCTCCTGCGCGAAGGCATCCAGATAATATTCCACCTCAGCCCGGTCGGCAGGCTCGGTGCGCTCCCACACGGTGAACACAGTGCCGTTGCCCATGTCAAAGCTGGCGGCCTGCGTAAAGTGCTCATCCCGCGCGGCGCAGAAGAGGGCATTCCACCGGCCGGAAAGCTCACCGCCGCTGACAAAGGTCTGGGGGAGCGGCTCTGCGGTGAGCACATACTTTGCCTCGAAGAACCGCACCGGGAACTCGTGGGTGCCCGGGATGGAGATGCCGGCGGCCAGCTTGCCCTGCAGCTGGATGTCCGGCAGGGCGGCGTACTGGAACATGTCCGAGTTGTACAGCATATCGTGGGGGATCATGTAGGCGAACTCGCCCTTTTCCGCATCGCAGTGGGCATCGATCCAGTCGTCCACGCGCTGGATCTGGGCGGCGTCGGTGCGGTCGTAGGTGAGCTTGTCCAGCCGGACGAATTCCGACACGGCCTTGAGGGGAAAATGATCCACCACAAAGCCCGGCAGAGCAACGGTGGTCAGCGGCGAGCAGCGCACGGACACCGCAAACACCATGGTAAAGCCCCAGTAGCAGAGCTTGACGGCGGTGTGCTTTTTCAGGCCGTCGGCCAGTGCGGCGGAACCAACGAGGAACAGCAGCAGCCACCCCGGCACGAACAGCAGCATCTGGTGGGAGCCGGTGTTCTGTACCCGGGTAAACAGCACAAGGCTCACCAGCAGCTCTGCCCCTGCAAGGCAGGGCAGGGCAGGCAGACGGCGTTTTGCGGCAAACCACAGCCCCATTCCGATGAGGATGAAGTTCAGCAAACCGATGCGCAGTGTCTGTGCGGCCAGCTCCAGCGTGATGCCGCCGAAGTTGTAGTAAGAGTAGCGCCCGGCGTAGTCAAAGCTTAAAATTTTGCGCACCATGGGCAGAAGCAGCAGCACCATGGCCCCGGCCGCACACAGGCCGAACACCACCAGCCGTACCATGCGGTGCACAGCCCGGGACTGCTGGCCGCTTTTTGCCAGCCGGATGCTGGAAACTGCCAGCATCACCACGTAGGCAAAGCAGTAGCCCACCACAAAATATAAGTACCAGCGCCGGGTGAGGATGATGCCCGCCGTGGCGGCGAAGATGAGCAGATAGCGGGGCAGGTCGATGCCGTCAAAGCGGTAGTCCAGTGTGAGCAGCATAAGCATGAAGGCAAAGATCAGCCCGAACCAGTCCGGCTGGCCCAGCACCGCCGACATGCGCACGAACGGGAAAGTAGCGCACCACGAAAAGCCGATGAGGAAATACCAGAACCGGTTCTTTACCCGTAGCATCCGGCCCACCTTGACCGTCAGGCCCGCCAGCAGCACCAGCAGGCTGGGCAGTACGCTGAATACCTGACAGAATGCGTAGTCGTCGCCGGTCTTGCCGCTCAGGCAGAACGGGAACTCGGTGAACAGGGTGATGAAATTCGTATAGTCCTCGGTGATGGAATCGAGGAGAAACCGGAAGCCTGCGCCTGTGCTCTGGGCAAAGGCGGCTTCGGCATGATACTGCTTTAGAATGTAGTTTACGTAGTCCCAGTGGTAGAGGAAGGTGCGGCTGCCGAGGGTCCAGTAAAAGTAAAGCACGGCCGCTGCCCACAGGCCCACCAGCACCGCCTTGTGGAACAGGTCCAGCTCCATACCGGCCCGGCGCAGCACCAGCAGCGCCAGTGCAAACAGTGCTGCATTGCACCACAGGCTCACCAGCGGGAAAAACAGGCTGCTGCCCGGTGCGGCAAGGCCGAATACAATAAGCGCCAGTGCCCCGGCAGCAAGGCCCAGCCAGACCTTGCCAAGGACAGACAGACGGGAAACGATTCCACTCATCCCAAAAACCTCTCAGCTGCAGAATATCACAGCTACAGTATAGCAAGCAAAATCTGCACTGTCCAGCCGCTGTGCACGGAAAACAACAAAATGTCCCGCCGCTTTAAACGCAGACGGGACATTTTAAAACGAATATTACTTGTTGGAATTGGCTGCGGCCTTTGTGCTGCGGGCAGCGCGGCGCTTTGCGTTCAGGGCTTTGTTGGCGCTGATGCGGGCCGCATCGGGGTTCGGGGCCTCCGGCGCAAGGCGCAGCAGGCAGCTGCCCATGGCAGGCAGGTCTACTGTAAGGGTATAGTCCCGACCAAACACACCGCCATCGGTGGTGTGAAGCTTTGTCTTGCGGCGGCCCTTCAGTGCACCGCCCCACTCGGGGGATTCGGTGTTCAGCACCTCCTCGGCACTGCAGGGAAAGCGCAGATACAGCGGGAATTTTTTGTGGGCATGGTCCTGCGTGTTCATGATGCACAGCAGGCTCTGGCCCTGTCCCTTGCGCAGCCATGCGTACACACCCTCGCTGCGGCTCTCGCAGGCCACCCACTCAAAGCAGTCGGGGTTGTACTCGCCATCGTAGAGGGCGGGCTCGGTGGAGTAGACCCGGCTCAGGTGGGCAAAGTATTTCTGGAAGGCATCGTGGAAGGGATATTTCAGCAGATCCCAGTCCAGCTCCCGCTTTTCGTCCCACTCCCGGAAGTGTCCCATCTCGTTGCCCATGAAGTTCAGCTTCTTGCCCGGGTGCATGTACATATAAAAATAGAGGGTGCGCAGCTGGGCGCATTTTTCCGCATAGGTGCCCCACAGCTTATCAATGATGGTCTTTTTGCCGTGCACCACCTCGTCGTGGCTCAGCGCCAGCAGATACAGCTCGTTGTAGAAGTAGTGCATGCTGAAAACGATCTTGCCGTAGGCATTTGGCCGCTCACCGAAGGGGGTAGCAAAATAGTCCAGCGTATCATGCATCCAGCCCATATCCCACTTGTAGTCGAAGCCCACGCCGTCGTAGCGGGTGGGAGCTGTCACCTTGAGGAAGTTGGTGGAGTCTTCGGCAGTGTAGATGCCGGTGGGCCAGCGCTCGTTCAGGCCGTGGTTCAGGCTGCGCAGAAAGTTCACGGCACCCTCGTTCACGCCGCGGTTCGGGTCGCCCTGCCAGTACAGCGCGCGGGAGATGGCATCCATACGGATACCGTCGCAGTGGTATACGTCCATCCACAGGGCGGCAGCGCTGTTCAAAAAGCTGCACACCTCGCGGCGGTAGTAGTTGAAGTTGCAGGTGCCCCACTCGCTGTGGCCCACATCGCTGTCGTACTCGTAGAGGTAGGTGCCGTCAAACTTTGCCAGAGCGTCGGCGTTGGCGGCAAAGTGCACCGGCACAAAGTCCATGATGACGCCAATGCCCATGCGGTGGCAGGCGTTCACAAAGCCGGCAAACTGGGCGGGAGTGCCGTAGCGGCTGGTAACGGAAAAGTAGCCGGTGGTCTGGTAGCCCCAGCTGCCATCGAAGGGATGTTCGGCCAGCGGCAGCAGCTCCACATGGGTAAAGTGATGGTCCAGCAGCCATGGGATCAGCTCCTTGGCCAGCTCCTCATAGTTGTACCAGCCGTCTGAGCCGTCCTCCTGCTTGCTGCCGGGCTTGTGCCGCCAGCTGCCAACATGCATCTCGTAGATGTTCAGCGGGCGGTTGCGGCATTTGTCGCGGCGCTCCATCCATGCACTGTCATCAAAATGAAAGTCCAGCTTTGCAAGACGGCTGGCCGTGCCCGGCCGCAGCTCGGTGGAAAATGCGTAGGGGTCGCTGCGCATCACCACACTGCCGTCGGCGCCATGCACCCGGTATTTATAAAGGTCGCCCTCTGCAAGGCCGGGGACGAATGCGCTCCACACGCCGGTATCGGCTTTTTCCATGGGCACGCCTGCCTCCCAGCCGTCGAAGCCGCCGCAGACTTCCACTGCCGTGGCACCGGGGGCCCACACTGCAAAGCGCCACCCTTCGATGCCGTTGTCGGAGCAGGGATGCGCACCAAGGATGCGGTAGGCATCAAAGCAGTCTCCATTGAAGAATTCACGGGGAATGGCGGGGTAATTCATGCAAAGATCTCCTTACATTCTATGATAGGCAGCGCCCGGCGGCACTGCATGTGACACAGGTGTTTGGGCAATATATCCAATAAAAACAAGACGAAATGGGGCATAGTGGCTGATATTCTTGTAGATTCTTGACAAAAATCAGCAAAAATTAACATGTTTTACAGATTCTGTGCTATACTATTCCTGCCGCCGCAGTGGGCGGAGGCTGATTTTTTTGTATGGGAGCGGTATGAACAATGGCTTGGTATGACAACGCGGTATTTTATCACATCTATCCTCTGGGGCTGTGCGGCTGCGCACACGAGAACGATGGGCAGGCGGTGCCCGGCGCGTTTAATAAACTGAACGCATGGGCTGAGCACGCAGCGGACATCGGCTGCACGGCCATTTATATCGGCCCGCTGTTCGAGAGCGGTTCCCATGGCTACGACACCATCGATTACCGGCTGGTAGACCGCCGCCTTGGCACGAACGCAGAATTCAAGGACTTTGTGGCCCGGTGCCATGCCCGGGGACAGAAGGTGATCGTGGACGGCGTGTTCAACCATGTGGGACGCGATTTCTTTGCGTTTCAGGACCTGAAGGCAAACCGCGAGAACGCCCGCTATAAGGACTGGTTCTGCGATGTGAATTTCTGGGGCAACAACGAGTACAACGACGGCTTTTCCTACGGAAACTGGGGCGGCTTCAATCTGCTGGTCAAGCTGAACCAGCGCAACCCGGAGGTGCAGAACTACCACTACGATACCATCCGCTTCTGGGTGGATGAATTTGACATTGACGGCATCCGTCTGGACGCAGCCGATGTGCTGGACTTTGACTTTATGCGCGGTCTGCGCCGCCTTGCCAACGAGGTAAAGCCAGAGTTCTGGCTGATGGGTGAGGTGATCCACGGCGATTACAGCCGCTGGGCAAACCCGGAGATGCTGCACTCGGTCACGAACTACGAGCTGCACAAGGGCCTGTGGAGCGGCCACAACGACCACAACTATTTCGAGATCGCCCACACCATGCGCCGTCTGCAGGGCCTGTGCCACGATACCCGGCTGTATCTGTTCTCGGACAACCACGATGTGGAGCGCCTGCCCAACAAGCTGCGCAACCGGGAGCACATCCGCCACATTGCAATTCTAGTATATACGCTTTGGGGCATTCCGTCCATCTATTATGGCTCAGAATTTGGCATTGAAGGCAAAAAAGAGTGGGGAAGCGATTGGCCGCTGCGCCCCTGCCTGGAACTTTCCGACTTCAAGGACGCTGAGACCACCAACCCTGTCACCAGCGTGTATGCCGCACTGGGCAGACTGAAGGCGGAGCTGCCGGAGCTGACCGACGGCGAGGTGAAAGAGCTGCAGCTCACCACCCAGTGCTATGCCTTTGCCCGGGTGCTGGATGGAAAGGCCTGCGTCGTGGTGCTGAACAACGGCGACAGTCCCGCACAGCTGGAATTCCAGCTGCCGGTGGAGGCATCCTCTGCAAAGGACCTGTTGGCCGACACGGTGGGCGCACAGCCCGTTTTGACCAGCATGGAGTGGGGCCGCATGAAAGTGCAGCTGCCCTCCAATTATGCTACCATCCTGCAGCTGGAAAAGTAAACGCATTCTTGCATGATCCGCCGTCTTTTGCTACAATAAGAGCATAATACCGTAAAGCGGAAAGGAAGCTTTGAAAACCATGAATGCAGCGCAGCGCAGAGAATCCATTCTGAAACGGCTCAGCGGGGCCGAAGCACCGGTCAGTGCCAGCGCACTGGCGGCTTTGCTGGGGGTCTCGCGCCAGATCGTGGTGGGGGATGTGGCTCTGCTGCGGGCAGGCGGTGCGCAGATCGATGCAACGCCCCGGGGCTATCAGCTGCACCCGGCGGAAAAAGGCTATACCGCCATTCTGGCCTGCGTGCACAGCACCGAGGACGAGATGCGCACCGAGCTGTACACCGTGGTGGATCAGGGCGGCATCGTGGTGGATGTGGCCGTGGAGAACAGCCTGTATGGCGAGCTGCGCGGCAACCTGAACCTTGCCAGCCGCTACGATGTGGACAACTTCATCCAGCAGGCCAAGGACACGCCGGAAGCGCTTTTGGAGCCGCATGACTGGCGGAGTGCATCTGCACACCCTGCACTGCCCGGATGCCGGGAGCTTTGAGCGCATCAAAAAAGAGCTGGAAGAAAAAGGCATCCTGTACCGCAAGGAGTGATGCGGATGGGGATAAACCCAGTATAAAAACGGCTGAGGGCCTTGTCTATCCGCAAAACAGGAAAATGGTTGGATAATCAACGAAAAGCAAAAGAGGTGGGTTTTCTGGATATTCGCATTGAAAAAAACGGAGCGTGCCATCAAGCAGGCATTCATGGAGCTGCGGGCGCAGAAACCGCTGGAAAAGATCAAGGTCAAGGAGCTGTGCGATCTGGCCTGCATCAATAAGTCCACCTTTTATGCGCATTATCAGGATATCTATGCGCTGGCCAACGCCATGGAGGACGAAATGGTGGAGGTGGTGGTGGAAAGCCTGCCGCAGCTGACCGCCCGTGATGTAAGCGAGCGCACCGAGTGGCTGACCCGGGAAATGTTCCGGGCGTTTACCCGGAATCAGACCGAGATCGGCATTCTGTTTTCCGGCTCCCGTCAGGGACTGTTCATCAACCGCGTGGAAGCTGCAATGAGCAAATGCATCTCGGAGAGCGACCCCTCGTTTGATGCCGATGTGGTGCGTAAGATCGTGCTTTCCTTCTGCGTGCAGGGCTGCTACTACACCTTCACCAGCTACTGCGGCCAGATGGACGAAAAGCGGCTGGTGGCTCTGCTTGCGTCCATTGCACGCGCGGCACAAAAAATCAGGATGTAACACAACAGTTTAGAATGCCCGCCGCGTGCGCTTTGGGCATGAATAGCGGAAAAATAATTTTAATAGAGCAATGCCGGGCGGTCTGCGGACCGCCCGGCATTGCATTTTCACAGATGGAGTTTGGACGGCAAGGGGCGGATGCCGCGCCTGCTTCCTATGGAAGCGGCGGCGCAGCGGGGGAAGAGCTAGCCCTCTCAGCCTCGCTCCGCTCGGCAGCTCTCCCAAAGGGAGAGCCCTTGGCATGGCGGCAAGGTTTCCAGTTTCGCCAGAGCCTCTCCC
>ENA-OQBL01001064-OQBL01001064.1-human-gut-metagenome-genome-assembly--contig:-NODE-1064-length-11694-cov-3.552261_pt1 | contig 11694 bp, 9 predicted proteins | sample MGYA00242747_ERZ504553 | MGnify/ENA primary metagenome ERZ504553 (study PRJEB26092, sample SAMD00036240) | human gut metagenome | host: Homo sapiens | study: EMG produced TPA metagenomics assembly of...
ACTTGCTTTCATCGACAAACCTGGTGAAGCATCACCCCGAGTTCGAAGAGTTTTGAGAATGCCCGTGTTGCCATCCCCAAGACCATCGTGCTCTGTACCGATGTGTTCGACGAGTTTTATGGATACCAACAATCTGTATCAGATAGCCTTGTCCGATGCCGATGATGACGTCATCCTGCGTTACTTCCTCAAAGCCAAGCTGCCCGACCGTCTGGTGGAAGACTTCTTCACCTTCTTCGACGTGGTGAAGTCGCCGCTTGCCATCCGTTCGTCTTCATTGCTGGAAGACTCGCACTACCAGCCCTTCGCCGGTATCTACAACACCTATATGATTCCCTATCTGGACGACAAGTACGAGATGCTGCGCATGCTGAGCGATGCCATCAAGGGAGTATATGCTTCGGTCTACTTCCGCGACTCGAAGGCATACATGCAGGCAACGAGCAACGTTATCGACCAGGAAAAGATGGCTGTCATCCTGCAAGAGGTGGTAGGCAACCAGTATGGCGACCGCTATTACCCCAGCATGTCCGGCGTGGCACGTTCGCTCAACTACTACCCCATCGGCGACGAGAAGGCGGAAGAAGGTATCGTCAATCTGGCACTCGGCTTGGGCAAATATATTGTGGACGGCGGCATGACGCTCCGCTTCTCGCCCTATCACCCCAACCAGGTGCTGCAAACCAGCGAAATGGAGATTGCCCTCAAAGAGACTCAGACCCGCTTCTATGCCCTCGACCTGCGCAATGCCGGTCACGACTTCTCCATCGACGACGGCTTCAACCTGCTGAAACTGCACGTCAAAGAAGCGGAAAAGGACGGAGCACTGAACTACATAGCCTCCACCTACGACCCTTACGACCAGATTATCCGCGACGGGCTTTATCCCGGTGGACGCAAAGTCATCACCTTTGCCAACATCCTGCAACACGACGTATTCCCCCATGCCACGCATCCTGCAACTGGCTTTGAAATACGGAGAGCAGGAGATGCGCCGTCCCGTAGAGATAGAGTTTGCCGCCACCATGAGCCGTGAGAAGGACAAACCGGCACCTTCTACCTGCTGCAAATCCGCCCGATAGTCGACACCAAGGAGATGCTGGATGAAGACCCTTACCGCCATTCCGGACGACCAGGTACTGCTCCGTTCCAACAACTCATTGGGACATGGCATCATGAACGAGATACATGACATTATCTATGTGAAGACAGACGACTATAGTGCCTCCCACAACCAGGAGATTGCCTGGGAGATAGAGAAGCTGAACCAGCAGTTCCTGGACGAAGGCCGCAACTATGTCCTTGTAGGTCCCGGACGCTGGGGTAGCAGTGACACCTGGCTCGGCATCCCCGTGAAGTGGCCGCACATCAGCGCTGCCCGCGTGATAGTGGAAGCCGGACTGACCAACTACCGGGTAGACCCCAGCCAGGGAACCCACTTCTTCCAGAACCTGACCTCCTTTGGAGTGGGATACTTTACCATCAACGCCTTTATGAATGACGGCGTATACAACCAGGAATTCCTGAATGCACAGCCTGCCGTACACGAGACGAAGTACCTGCGGCATGTACATTTCCGCCAGCCAATGGTGGTAAAGATGGATGGCAAGAAGAAACTGGGAGTGGTGCTGATGCCCGAAGAATAAATCAGTCTGTCAGCCGGTGCAGCACAATCATCACCACCTCTGCGGGGGCAAACATGCGGATGGCCTTCTGCGAAGTGCCGATGCCGTTGGTGACAATCATCGGGATATTTTTTGAGTTGTACTTCAGCCCGGAGAGGAACCGCTGCCCGTAGTGCGAGGGGACTATCGGTGCATAAAGCCCGAACAGCGTCACCTGCCCGCCATGCGTGTGTCCGGCCAGGATGAGGTCGGAGTTTGTCACCGGGACGTCCTCGGCATAGTCCGGCGTATGCGTCAGCAGGATTACGAAATCGTCGGGCGAAAGGCCGAGTGTGGGCGATATGCCGTTCTTGCCCAAGTCGAAAGGATTGCGCACGCCCGCCACAAGAATCCGCCCGCCGCCACGCCGCAGGGTGTCCACCTTATGCTCCAGCAGATGCATGCCATAATGCCTCATTTCACGCACGATGTCGTCATAGCAAGCCTCGTAGTCATTGTTGCCAAGCACGGCATAGGTACCCAACGGCGTCTTCACTTGCGCCAGGGCAGCCATGACGGGCGGCACGTACTGGCAGCCTTCGTGAAAGTCGCCGCCAATCAGTAGCACGTCGGCTTTCTGGTCTATGAGCAAGCGGACCAGGTCCTTCAATCCCTCCTCCTTCAGCAGGCTTTTGTAGTGCAGGTCGGAGACAAAGGCGATGCGGAAGCCCTCGAAGGCGGCAGGCACGTCGCGATGCGTGAAGTCGTACGTCTTAATGCGGCTGACGCCCTTATAGGCCGAGCCTACGTGGGTGGTTTTCGATGTGATTCTTGTACCTCGCTGCACAATTACCTTTTGTACCGGTGCCGTTTTCTTTATCTGCTGTTTCTTTACCCTGCCCTTCGCCGGCTGGCGGCGGACATTACGCAAATCAGACTGGTCAAAGGTGAACATCGGCGAAAGGCGGGCAGGCAACCCGATAGTATCGCCAAGCTGCGCGCTGTCTGCCTGCATGATTGGCTGCGGCAACGACACGGTAATCACCCGCTTGGAACGGCAGGAAGACAAGAGCAGCAGAGAAAGAATGGATATGTAGACTAACTTCTTCATCATAAGTGGGTGCAAATATAGGGATTTTCAGTATTTTTGCTGGCAGATGCCGAACTAAATTGGAACTACGATGAACGAGATTAAACAGAATTCACCCTACGCATGGTTTCTCGCCGCCCGCCCCAAGACGTTGACGGGAGCCATCATCCCGGTATTGCTGGGCAGTGCCCTTGCCTTCAGCGACGGACAGTTCAAGACCGCACCCGCCCTGCTGTGCGCCCTCTTTGCCTGCGGCATGCAGATTGCCGCCAACTTTATCAACGACCTCTTCGACTTCCAGAAAGGGACCGACCGTCGGGAAGACCGGCTGGGGCCGCAGCGCGCCTGCGCCGAAGGTTGGATTACGCCGGCAGCCATGAAAACCGGCATCGGCATCGCACTGACACTGTCGTGCCTGGCAGGGCTGGCAGTGCTGTTCACCGTCTGGGGGCAGCTGCCCCACGGAGGCTGGGAACTGGTGGTGCTGGGCGTGGTGTGCATACTGTTTGCTTTCCTCTATACCACGCTGCTCTCCTATCGGGGCTGGGGCGACGTACTGGTGCTGGTGTTCTTCGGCTTCGTGCCCGTATGCGGCACCTACTACGTGCAGGCCTATACGCTGAATATGGATGTGGTGGTGCTGTCGCTCGTCAGTGGCCTCGCCATAGACACCTTGCTGATGGTGAACAACTATCGCGACCGCGAGCAGGATGCCGTGAGCGGCAAGTGTACGCTGGTGGTACGCTACGGCAAGAAGTTCGGTGAGAATATGTATCTGGCACTGGGCATCGCCGCCGTGCTGCTCTGCTTCTGGTTTGTCTACACGGGCAAGCTGACTCCACTGGAATTTATCTGGGCTCCCTGCGTCTATCTCTATATGCACGCACTGACGTGGCGTAAAATGATACAGATAGGTAGCGGTAAAAAGCTGAACAGCATACTGGGCGAGACGTCGCGCAATATGCTGTTCTTAGGATTACTGTTAGCGGTAGCGCTGAATTGAGAGGTTAGAGGTTAAGGATTAGCGGTTAGACCCTAATCCCTAAACCTTAACCTCTACCTCCATACATCTGTTCGTAATACTTCTGATAATCACCGCTGGTCACTTCTTCCACCCACGGCTGGTTGTTCAGGTACCATTCAATGGTCTTGACGATGCCGACCTCGAACTTCGTCTCCGGATACCAGCCCAGGGCATTGGTAATCTTTGTGGGGTCGATGGCATAACGCTGGTCGTGACCTAGGCGGTCTTTGACGAAGGTGATAAGGTCTTCGTTTATCCAGCTGATGTCAATCGTGCCGTCGGCGGCTTTTACTTGTTTCTTCAGCACTGCACGGTAACGGGGTTCTTCCTCCATCAAGCGGCGGACGGTGGCAATAGTCAGCTTCACGATTTCAAGATTGGTCTTTTCGTTGTGACCGCCTACGTTGTAGACTTCGCCTTCCACACCCTCGCGGACAACCAGGTCGATAGCTTTGCAGTGGTCTTCCACGTAGAGCCAGTCACGCACGTTGCTGCCGTCGCCATAGACGGGGAGGTTCTTGCCTTCGAGAATATTCTTGATGATAAGCGGAATCAGCTTTTCGGGGAAGTGATAAGGACCGTAGTTGTTGGAACAGCGGGTGATAGTGACGGGCATCTTATAGGTATCGTGATAGGCCATCACTACCATATCGGCACTCGTCTTGCTGGCGCTGTAAGGGCTGTGCGGGCAGAGCGGGGTTTGCTCCGTGAAGTAGCCTTCGGCACCAAGTGAGCCGTAAACTTCGTCGGTAGACACTTGATGGTAACGAACGCCTTTGCGCCAAGTGGGATAACCGGACTCGTCCTTACCCGTGACCCAGGTACGGCGGGCGGCATCGAGCAGGTTTTGTGTACCCAGGATGTTGGTCATCAGGAAAAGCTGGGGATTCTCTATGCTACGGTCTACGTGGCTCTCGGCAGCAAAATTCACTACGTAATCGAATTTATACTTGGCAAACAGTTCGTCGGCAAGCACGCGGTCGCAGATGTCACCTTTTACAAAAAAGCAACGTTCATCGTCAATGTCATTGGCAATGGTGCCCAGATTGCCTGCGTAGGTCAAGGCATCCAGTATCACCACTTTAATATCATTATGTTTTGCCAGGATGTATTTAATATAGTTGGCGCCGATAAAACCGGCGGCACCGGTTACGAGATAAGTCTTCATGAGAATTAAAAATTATAAATTAAAAAATTTAAAGTCAGCGGGCCTTTATAGGAGAACTATTCTCCTTCTCTTTTTTGGGGAACAAAGAGTTCATCGCTTCGATTCAGCCAGTTCCATCAGGTATTTGCCATATTCGGTCTTGCCAAGCTGTTCACCCAAGCGATACAGGCGGTCTACATCTATCCAGCCCTTGCGCCAGGCAATCTCTTCGATACAGCTCACGCGGAAGCCTTGACGGTTCTGGATGGTGGCGACAAAATTGCTGGCTTCCAGCAGGCTGTCGCAGTTGCCGGTGTCGAGCCAGGCAAAACCGCGACCGAAAAGCTCCACTTTCAGCGTGCCCTCGTCCAGATAGAGACGGTTGAGGTCGGTAATTTCGTATTCGCCGCGGGCAGAGGGCTTCAAGGAGGCAGCTTTCTCTGTCACGGTGGAGTCGTAGAAGTACAGTCCGGGGACGGCATAGTTGCTTTTAGGGTTGGCAGGCTTTTCTTCCAGCGAGACGGCTTTGCCGTTGGCATCAAACTCCACTACACCGTAGGCACGGGGGTCCTTGACGTAATAACCGAAGATGCAGGCACCCTTGTCTATGGAAGCGGCACGCTTCAGCATGGCGGAGAAGCCTTGACCGTAGAACATGTTGTCGCCCAGGATGAGGCAGCCCGGTCCGCCGTCCAAGAACTCTGCACCCAGCACAAAGGCTTGTGCCAATCCGTTGGGATTCTCTTGTATCTTATAGGAAAAGGACATGCCGAGTTCTTCGCCGGTTCCCAGCAGTTCGCGGAACATGGGTAAGTCACGTGGAGTAGAGATAATAAGCACTTCGCGAATTCCCGCCAACATCAGTGTAGAGAGCGGGTAGTATATCATCGGCTTGTCGTAGACGGGCATTATCTGCTTGGAGATAGCCTTGGACAACGGATAGAGACGAGTGGCACTGCCACCTGCAAGAATAATTCCTTTCATATTTCAGTTCTTTTTCGGTGATACTTCAAAATGGAGAATAAAATAAGAAGGAGGACGATGCCCCACGGCTCTACTTGCTATTCGGGCACAAAGATAATGGAAAAATTCGATTAAGTGAAGGCTTGGTTTCATCTTTTTACTTCATTGCTTTGCTTACTCCGGTACATTGTTTTGCTTACTTCAGTGCGCAACGGCCGTCACCCCTTGATGAAACGGTCTTTACCTCAGCGTGTAACGACCTTTACCAAATAGTGTAACGGCCTTTACCCAATAGCGTAACGACCTTTACATTAGCATGTAACGGCTTTTACACTATAGCGTAAACAATCGGTAAATACAATCCATTGAAAATAAACAAACTACATCATCGGTCAGCAAGTTCTATCACCTCCAAATCTTTAAACGTTCCCCCATCAACCGCAAAGCGTACCATCGTACGCACCTTATGGAAACCTTGAATGCCCGCAGCGCCCGGATTGATGTGGAGTACATCCAACGTCTTGTCATACTTCACCTTCAGTATATGCGAGTGCCCGCTGATGAACAGCTTTGGGGGACGCACCAGAATGCTGCCCTTGATGGAAGGGTCGTAGTTGCCGGGATAACCGCCGATATGCTTCATCAGCACCTCCGCCCCATCCACCGTGAAACGGAGAATCTGCGGATAGAGCTGCCGTATCTCCTGCCCGTCAATATTGCCATACACGGCACGGAAGGGACGGAAAGCCGCCAGCTTCTGTGCCACTTCCAGCGAACCGATGTCACCGGCATGCCATATTTCGTCACAGCCCTCAAAATATTGCAGGTACTTTTCATCCCAGTAGCCATGCGTATCCGATAATAAACCAACTTTTGTCATCTTTCCTTTGTTTATTAAGACAAAGGTAATTATATTTGGGAAGAATACAATGTGGTAATGTGCTAATATGCCACATTAACACCTTAACACCATGGACAACAGATATTTCAAACGTGACATCAGCTGGCTTTCCTTCAACTACCGCGTACTGCTGGAAGCGGAAGACGAGACATTGCCGCTATACGAACGCATCAACTTTATTTCTATATACTCTTCCAATCTGGAAGAATTCTACAAGATACGCGTAGCCGACCATAAGGCCATAGCCACCGGAGCCTCGCAAAGCGATGAAGAGACTATGCAGTCTGCCGCCGAACTGGTAGATGAAATCAACCAAGAAGTCAATCGCCAACTGGAGGAACGTATCCGCATCTACGAACAGAAGATACTGCCCGCCCTGCGGAAACATCACATCATATTTTATCAAAGCCGCAACGTAGAACCGTTTCACCGCGACTTTGTGCGCAGCTTCTTCCGCGAAGAGATATTCCCCTATCTGGCCCCGGTGCCCGTAAGCAAGGACAAGGTGATTTCATTCCTGCGCGACAACCGTCTCTATCTAGCCGTACGGCTTCATCTGAAAGGAGCTCCCGCCAGTTCTCCAAACCGCATCCAGTATTTCGTGATGAAACTGCCGTACAGCAAAGTGCCGCGCTTCATCCAGCTGCCCAAGGTGGGGAAAGACTATTATCTGATGTTCATTGAAGACATCATCAAGGCCAATCTGGATACCATCTTCCCCGGTTATGAAGTGGACAGCAGTTATTGCATCAAGATTTCACGCGATGCGGATATTCTGATAGACGATGCCGCCAATACCTCCGAAATCATCGAGCAGGTGAAGAAGAAGGTAAAGAAACGCAAGATAGGCGCCGTGTGCCGTTTTGTATACGACCGCGCCATGCCCCAGGACTTCCTCGACTTTCTGGTAGATGCCTACCGCATAGACCGCCGGGAGCTGGTGCCGGGAGACAAGCACCTCAACATGGAGGATTTGCGGCATCTGCCTAATCCCAACCAAAGCGTACGTCCCATCAAGAAACCCCAGCCCATGAAGCTGACCTGCCTGGACGAACGCGAATCCATCTTCCGCTATGTGGAGAAGAAGGACCTGCTGCTGCATTATCCCTACCACTCCTTCGACCACTTCATCCATTTTCTATATGAAGCCGTCCACGAACCCACCGTGCGTGAAATCATGGTGACCCAGTATCGCGTGGCAGAGAACTCCACCGTCATCAACACCCTAATAGCCGCCGCACAGAACGGAAAGAAAGTCACCGTCTTTGTGGAACTGAAAGCCCGCTTCGACGAAGAAAACAACCTCGCCACCGCCGAGATGATGAAAGCCGCCGGCATCAACATCATTTTCAGCATACCAGGACTAAAGGTACATGCCAAAGTAGCCCTCGTGCTACGCCGCGACAAGGAAGGGCGCAAACTGACAAGCTACGCCTACATCAGCACCGGCAACTTCAACGAAAAGACCGCCACCCTCTATGCGGACAGCGGACTATTCACCTGCAACCCGGTGATTGTAAACGACCTGCACAACTTGTTCCGTACTCTGCAGGGAAAGGAAAATCCAGTGTTCCACCGCCTGCTTGTGGCCCGCTTCAACCTGATTCCTGAACTGAACCGCCTCATCAATCACGAAATAGAACTGACCCGGCAAGGCAAGCAAGGACGGATTATCCTAAAAATGAATGCCCTGCAAGACCCCGCCATGATAGACCGCCTCTACGAAGCCTCGCAAGCCGGTGTAGAGATAGACCTCATTGTCCGCGGCATCTGCTGCCTCATCCCCGGGCAGGAGTACAGCCACAACATCCGCGTGACACGCATCGTGGATACCTTTCTGGAACATGCCCGTGTGTGGTACTTCGGCAACGGCGGCGCACCCAAGCTCTTCCTCGGCTCGCCGGACTGGATGCGGCGTAACTTGTACCGCCGTATCGAAGCCGTCACCCCCATTCTGGACCCGGACTTGAAGCAAGAGCTCATCGATATGCTATCCATACAACTGTCGGACAAACGGAAAGCCTGCTTTGTGGACGACCGGTTGCGAAACCGCTGGAAGTCGTCGCGACCGCAAAAGGAGAAGGTACGGTCGCAATATAGCTTTTACGAATACTTGAGAGAGAAAATATAAACAACTCTGCCCCAATATACCTCCGGCTCAACTGTCTTTTATAGGACACAGACGTACGGCAGTTCCTCCACTACGTGCTTGCCGAATGGTGAGGGTATCACTATAAGTCACTTCGCGCTCTTCTATAAGTATAGCAGCAGGACATGTCTCATAATCGGCCTCAGGAGCATCACGATAAATAGTAGCCAGATATCTTTTATCTGTATCGAGAAAAGACAGACTGATATTAGCCGTTCGTTCCTCATCTCCCGTGATACTACCTATATACCAGTATCCCTCTCCTTTATCACAACGGGCATAGTAACATAACTGCCAATGCATGCTTCCGGCACCACTGTTCTGCTCCAATCTGTAGGACAAGATCTATAAAATTAAAAGGTTCCGGGATTAGCCTCGTAATTCTCTATTTCATCCGAAGCCATTTGTAACGGTGAATAGAGCACCACAAACCAGCGCCAATTGTTTGGGCCAGTGTGGTATGTACACGTGTCTGTGGCATTACATCGTTAACAAACCGAAACGTCACCGGTGTAAAGTCCATCGGGCCTGCCAACCCACGAGTGAAAGGCAATATTACGGTATGAGAGGGAGGATTTCCACCATCTACATCCCAAGCGTCCCATTCTTGTCCACGTACTCCCTCTTGTGTCATCAGATTAGGAAAAGTACGCTGCAAACCTGTAGGAATCACCGGTTCATGATTATCAATACAGATACGGTGACGGGCAGCAGCCTCTATTACCTTGCGATAATGAAGTACACCAAACTGACTGCTATGATATTCTTTCCCATCAAGCAAATCGCCCACATAACCCGTTTTTACTTGATGCACACCATATTTCTCATAGAACTTGAAACCATCTTCCATCTGATTTTCATAATTGGAAACATTACCGCCAGTTTCATGATGTCCTATCAAAGCTACTCCTTTGCTACGCCCATAATCAGTAATACGTTGTATATCAAAATCGGTATAAGGTTTTGTGAAACTAAACTTCCAAGTAGCCCAGTCTTCATTCCACCCTTCCACCAGTACACCTCCCAGGTTATTGGCAGCAGCAAAATCGATGTGACGCATTGTATTCTCTGTTGTGGCCCCATGATGGGGACCGGCATGCCAGGTGTTATGCTTCATGTGATAAGTCCACCAAATTCCAATATAGCGCATAGGTTGTATCCAGGAAGTATCGGTTATACGACAAGGTTCATTAAGATTTAACATGAGACGGGAAAGAAGCAAATCACCGGCAGATTCAGCCACTATCATTGTACGCCAAGGAGATACACGGGTATCGGTAACACGTACTTTCTCACCTGTACTCCAAGGTGTAAGAGCCGCACGTAATGTAACCGTTTTATTATCTTCAACTTGTTCAACCGGCTTCAAGTTCATGGCAGCATAATCTGTAAGATTTGCTTCATGAATAGCCAAATAAAGGCTATCTGTTGTCTCAATCGTCACCGGAGTGCTTACCCATCCCATCTTACTAAGAGTTTTTTTTCCTCAAATAAGGCCTCGTAAAAACGAACTCCTTTCACTGGAATACTCCAAGCATCATAATCTGCAGGAAAAACGAATTCAGTCACTTCGTCATCAATAAGAAACTCTTGTAGCTGTTGCTGGCGCGGGAACTCATACCGGAATCCCATCCCATCATCAAAAAGACGAAAAATAATATTCAGTTCCCGCTCCAACGATGTTTCTTCCTTGAGGCATACCCTCAATTCATTATAATGATTTACAATTTCAGCCTCTTCCCCCCATACTGGTTGCCACACATCATTATGCGAATCATGCTTAACCTCTTTTAGAACGAAACCAGTCAAAAGATCTGGCGCATCCTTCAAAACCAATCCCAGACGTGAAGGAAGTAAAATATTCTTCCCCGCATGTCTTAAACAATATCGGGGAGCACCTTCTTCATCAAGTGTAAACTCTAAAGAAAGTTTTCCATTTGGAGAGGTCAACTTGATATGTTCCTGCTGGCATGAAATCATCCATAGGCCTAAACATAAAGCAAGTATAATCTGTAGCGTTTTTTTTCAGTTTCATAGTCATTACCGAATTTAATTTTATATATCCAATTCTTATTTTATAAGTCTACTGATAAACAGTCCCTTTCCTTCCTCAGCCGGAATAACACAGAAGTTTACGAAACCACAGACAGACTCCGGTTCAAGCAACGTGGCAACCAAATTTCCTAAAGGTTGTGCCAAAGGTACCAACCAACTACCTATTGGAAGTTCTACATTATCTTCATAGACATCCGTTTCTACATTTACCGGATGAATCCCCTCCCATTCCTTCTCTGCACGATACAGACGGGTTACTTTGTAACGCTCAACTTTTGCTTTTTGTACACGGGTAACTTGCTCAATGTGTACACCCAACGCTCGAAGCTTACATACTGCTTCTGTACAGGGAGCATCGAGCAGATAAGCCTTAGGGCGAGTACGCATCAATTGAGGTGTTGCCTGCATGGCATCAAGGGTTGGCAGTTCAGTCTTAAACAGTTCATTGGCCTTATAATCGATAAAAGAGACTACATGACGTACAGTATCCGAAGTGAAAGTAACATATATCGGTTCAGTAGCTTTCAAGGTGCGCTTCCTGGCTTGTTCTATCTTACGTTTAATTGAAGCACGATGTTGCGCAGCAGTAACCAACGTTTGCCGTGCCACCAAGAAACCGCACTCACTACGACGTGCAAAACACTCCGGTCCCAATCCAATACCTCTTATTTCGACAAAAAGCGATACAGCCCCCGTCAATGCTTGAAAAGTAGACTGGACTGCGGACTTTTTGGCACCTTTTTACAAGAACAAGGGTAACC
>ENA-OQBL01001065-OQBL01001065.1-human-gut-metagenome-genome-assembly--contig:-NODE-1065-length-11693-cov-4.032250_pt1 | contig 11693 bp, 14 predicted proteins | sample MGYA00242747_ERZ504553 | MGnify/ENA primary metagenome ERZ504553 (study PRJEB26092, sample SAMD00036240) | human gut metagenome | host: Homo sapiens | study: EMG produced TPA metagenomics assembly of...
GCCAGCCGGAATTCACACAGATTGACTGCGAAATGTCTTTGTGGAGCAGGATGACGTCATCAACCTCTTCGAAGGCATGGCTAAATATCTGTTGCAAGGAAATCCGTGGCGTAGAAATGAACGAGCCGTTCATGCGCATGCCATGGGCAGACGCCATGAAGTACTACGGCAGTGACAAGCCCGACCTCCGTTCGGCATGAAGTTCGTGGAACTGATGGACATCATGAAGGGACACGGATTCCCGGTATTCGACAATGCAGCTTACATCGGCGGTATCTGCGCAGAAGGCGCTGCACACTATACACGCAAACAGCTGGATGCACTGACCGAATTCGTGAAAAGACCGCAAATCGGTGCCAAAGGTATGGTATACGCGCGTGTGGAGGCAGATGGTAACGTAAAATCAAGTGTCGACAAGTTCTATACGCAGGAAGTATTGCAGGAAATGAAGGCTGCTTTCAACGCCAAGCCGGGTGACTTGATTCTGATTCTGAGCGGTGACGATGCCATGAAGACCCGCAAGCAACTGAACGAGTTGCGCCTTGAAATGGGTAACCAACTGGGATTACGCGACAAGAACAAGTTCGTCTGCCTTTGGGTGGTTGACTTCCCGATGTTTGAGTGGAGCGATGAAGAAGGCCGCCTGATGGCTATGCACCACCCGTTCACTCATCCGAAAGACGAAGATATTCCTTTGCTGGATACAGACCCGGCAGCTGTCCGTGCAGATGCATACGATATGGTGTGCAACGGTATTGAAGTGGGTGGAGGTTCCATCCGTATCCACGATGCACAGTTGCAGGCCAAAATGTTCGAGATTCTGGGATTCACTCCGGAGAAGGCTCAGGAGCAGTTCGGCTTCCTGATGAATGCCTTCAAATACGGTGCACCTCCTCACGGTGGTCTGGCATACGGTCTGGACCGTTGGGTCAGCATCTTCGCAGGTCTCGACAGTATCCGCGACTGCATTGCATTCCCCAAAAACAACAGTGGACGCGATGTAATGCTGGATGCACCTTCAGTTATTGACCAGAAGCAGCTGGACGAACTGAATCTGATTGTTGAAGTGAAAGAGTAAAAGCAGGTACAGAGTAGGAGAGTGAAAGAGTCTGCACGCATTTTTCGTTTTGCGGTAATCGGCACGCTGAATGCCTTGATTATGGCTGTTACCGTTTGGGTAATGATGGACGAACTGGACATCAACTATATGCTCTCCAATGTAACCGCATATATACTTGCACAGATACACAACTTCATCTGGTGCAAGTACTGGATATTCCCTACAGAAAAAAAGAGCAACACTTGGCGACAAGTGCTGCTCTTTTCCATAGCTTTCGGAATGGCTTATGGAGCACAATTCCTTTTCCTCATCGGATTGGTAGAAGGACTGGACTGCAACGAGTACCTTGCCCAGTTCCTGGGATTATTCATCTACGGAAGTGTCAATTTCCTGATGAACAAACGGGTGACATTCCGTTAGTTCTCCCCCAGAAATCCCCGTCGTTATCAGTCAAGAAATCGTTTTGTCAATCCGGCATAGGCATCAATTCTGCGGTCGCGCAGGAAAGGCCACCAACGGCGTACATTCTCCGAACGTTCCAAGTCCACCTCTACAACAATATTTTCCGGTCGTTCGTTCCCTGCTTGGGCCAAGAATTCACCTTGCGGTCCGGCCACAAAACTATTTCCCCAAAACAAGATACCATTGGTCTGCATGGAAGGGTCCGGTTCGTGTCCCACGCGGTTCACTGAAACCACCGGCAAACCGTTGGCTACAGCATGTCCACGCTGGGAGATAATCCAAGCATTGAGCTGACGCGCCTTTTCATCATCCGTATCACTGCTTTCCCAACCGATAGCCGTAGGATATATCAGTATTTCAGCTCCCTTCAGTGCCATCAGACGTGCTGCTTCCGGATACCACTGGTCCCAGCATACCAATACCCCCAACTTACCCAAAGATGTCTGAATAGGTTCGAAGCCTATATCACCGGGAGTAAAATAGAATTTCTCATAATAGGCGGGATCATCAGGAATATGCATCTTCCGGTATTTCCCGGCAATGCTGCCGTCACGTTCAAAAACAACCGCTGTGTTATGATACAATCCGGGAGCGCGTTTCTCGAACAGAGAAGTGACCAGTACAATATCGTTGGCAGCAGCCAATTCGGAATAGAACCCCGTAGAAGGACCGGGAATCGGTTCTGCCAAGTCGAACAACTGCGTGTTTTCCGTCTGACAGAAATACAGAGAGTTATGCAGTTCCTGCAAAACGACCAATTGGGCTCCATGCGCCGCACATGCCTCTATGCTTTTGGCCAAATTCATTAAATTAGTCCTGAGGTCCTTGGTATTGGCCTGCTGGATAATACCTACTTTTATTTTCTTTGTCATCTTATTCTATAATTTATTGTTTTACTATGTAATCAACATTACTTCAACACCCCTACTGGATATTGCATGGTAACACAATGCAAAGAACCGTGTTGCTTAATCAAAGCACAGCAATCTATCCCGATAATTTCATAACCGGGAAAAGCCTCCTGCAACACTTTCCCCGCACGGGCATCATTCTCCGGCTGGCGATAGGTGGGGTAAAGCACTGCATCATTCAGAATCAAGAAATTAGCGTAAGTGGCAGGAAGCCGTTCCCCTTCCTCTTCTATCTTATCGGCCATGGGCAGAGCCAGCAAACGGTAAGGTTCCCCCTTTAACGTACGGAAAGTCTTTAGTTGCTCCTCCATGCGATGCAGTTCTTCGTAATGCTCATCATCCGCATCCTTGCATTGCACATAGGCTATCGTGTCGGCAGGGCAGAAACGGGCCAGCGTGTCTATATGGCTGTCTGTATCGTCACCTGCCAAATAACCGTGATCCAGCCAAAGGACACGTTGCAAGTGAAAGACGGAACGAAGATATTCCTCAATTTCCACTCGGTTCATCTGCCCGTTACGGTTAGGAGAAAGCAGGCATTCAGAAGTGGTAAGCAGCGTACCCATACCGTCACTTTCAATAGAACCGCCTTCAAGGACAAACCCCAAGCGATTTACATACTTTCCTTTCATCACTTCCGCCTCCACAGCACGACGCGTAATCAAATTATCCTTATCGGATGCAAACTTCAATCCCCATCCGTTGAACTTAAAGTCGAGCAGAGATACACCGTCAGCATCCAATAAGGTGATGGCTCCATGGTCGCGTGCCCAAGTATCATTCGTTTCGCACTTCAGGAAACGGACATTTTCCATATTCACCCTGCCGAAAATCTGTTTCTTCACCTCATCCGGTTCCGGAGTTACAATCAGCAATGACTCCCTCGCGGCTATTTCGCGGGCAATGGCTACAAAACATTCCTGCACTTCGTCCAACATATAGGCCCAGTCTGTATCTGCATGGGGCCATGTAAGCTGTATGCCGCTTTGCAAAGCCCATTCGGCAGGCAAGTGGGGAGCACGTGTCTCTACCTGAAAAGTCATATTCTTGCCAAAACGCACCTGACAGTCCTTCTCTGCGGCACCCCCCAACGGAAGTCCTACAAAATATCCCATATTATTTATCTTTTCTAATTCGTTACTTTTTAAGTTAGCAGAGAGAGGGAGAATAAACCTTAGGTTTAGAATTGCCAAACCTCTACTTCAGACTTCTAAACCTCTACTCTATGATTACAAACCTCTACTCGTCAATTATCACTTATCTTCCTTCGGTTTCCGGTCGAAGAACGGATTCTTGGAGGATGCACTCACCGGAATGGCAAAAACAGTCTTGCATCCTTTCAGCCAATCCAAACGCTGGGCGGCAAGTCCGGCAGAAAACATGACACGGGTATCCACCCTCAAATCGGCAGCCATGGCACAAGCCGAGCCTATGGCTATCCCTACATCCACCGTATTCAAGGCACAAGGCACTCCCTCCGGACGGCCGGCACAAGTGGGAAAACCGCAGTGTCCGCAATTCAAACCTTGCGCTTGCTCGCGCGTACCTATTATAATTACACATTCAGCCTGCAAAATGTTGTCCGCATCACGGAGAAAGAACTTCATACCATGCTCTTCAACCATAGCGACCATCTTTTCAGACAGCTTCTTAATGTCTTCACCCGTAACCAGCGCAGCTTCAATCACATCAATACCTTTTCCTTTCGGTGCCGTGCGCGCAGCAGTCAGCATTTGCCTTGCCACATCAAGCACATGTTCGTGGCGGCAATCCCGTTCATTTCTGTATCATAGTCTTTCTTTCCTGAATTAATTAGTGCGTCAAAGATAGCACAAATATTTTTTTGCACTATCTTTGCGATACAGAAAGATTAAAGGAACACCATGCTGCAAATAGAAAATGCCAGTATCGCCTACGGCAACGATATACTTTTCTCGGGTTTCAACCTGCAATTGGAAAGGGGAGAGATAGCCAGTATCTCCGGCCCTTCGGGATGCGGAAAGTCGTCACTGCTGAATGCCATACTCGGGTTTATCCCGTTAAAAGAAGGACGTATCGTATTAGACGGCATTCCGCTGGATAAAGGAAACGTCGACGTTGTCCGTAAGCAGACTGCATGGATTCCACAAGAACTGGCATTGCCGCTGGAGTGGGTAAAGGACATGGTACAGTTGCCCTTCGGTCTAAAGGCAAACCGGGGCACGCCTTTTTCTGAAACCCGCTTATTTGCATGTTTCGAGGATTTGGGTCTGGAGCGGGAGTTATATTACAAACGGGTAAACGAAATATCCGGAGGCCAACGCCAACGGATGATGATAGCCGTAGCCTCAATGATTGGCAAGCCACTGACCATTGTCGATGAGCCGACTTCCGCTCTCGACTCCGGTTCCGCGGAAAAAGTACTTTCTTTCTTCCGCAGGCAGACAGAAAAGGGAAATACCATACTGACCGTATCCCATGACAAAAGATTTGCCGACGGATGCGACCGACATATAATCATGAAATAACATACACACTATTGGGAACCATAGATATATCATACCTCAGCCTGGGCATCGGATTATTGCTATTATTAATACCGTTGTTTTACATATGGAAGTTCAAGACCGGACTGTTGCGCGCTACTGTGATAGGTACGGCACGCATGATTGTCCAGTTGTTCTTCATCGGCATATACTTGAACTACCTCTTCTTATGGGATAACCCGTGGATAAACTTTCTATGGGTAATTGTCATGATATTCGTAGCATCGCAGACGGCATTGGCACGAACGCAATTGAAGAGGAAGATTCTGTTCCTGCCCATATCCGCAGGTTTCTTATGCAGTGTAGTATGTGTAGGCTTGTACTTTATCGGAATAGTACTGAGAGTGGAAAACGTATTCAGCGCCCGGTATTTCATCCCTATTTTCGGCATACTGATGGGCAACATGCTATCCAGTAACGTCATAGCCCTCAATACCTATTATAGCGGATTGAAACGAGAACAACAGCTTTACCGATATCTTCTCGGCAATGGTGCTACAAGAGCAGAAGCACAGGCACCTTTCATCCGCCAAGCCATCATCAAATCCTTCAGTCCGCTGATTGCCAATATATCCGTGATGGGGCTGGTTGCTTTTCCGGGAACCATGATTGGCCAGATATTGGGTGGCAGCAGCCCGAATGTAGCCATCAAATATCAGATGATGATTATGGTCATCACCTTTACCGCCTCCATGCTGTCACTGATGATTACAATCTCTCTGGCTTCCTGCAAGTCGTTCGACGCCTACGGCAAGCTACTGCCGGTGATGGTGGAGAAGAAGGGAAAAAAGGAGCAAAAATAACCACATCATACCCGCAAAGAGTTCAATTGCATATAAATATACAGTCTACAAGACTTTTTTAAACTGGAATTCTTTTTAATCCACTGCTTTTTACTATATTTGCAACCAAATTTTCTGTTCACAATGAAAATTAAGGAATTAGTAAGCGCCCTTGAACGGTTCGCGCCTCTGCCATTGCAAGACGGATTTGATAATGCCGGCCTGCAAATCGGATTGACAGATGCGGAAGCAACAGGGGCTTTGTTGTGTCTTGACGTTACTGAAGCCGTACTGGATGAAGCCATTGCATTGGGATATAATGTGGTTATATCACATCACCCTCTCATTTTCAAAGGGTATAAGTCCATCACGGGCAGGGATTATGTGGAACGTTGTATCTTGAAAGCCATCAAGAATGACATCGTTGTTTATGCTGCGCACACTAACCTTGATAATGCGCCGGGAGGAGTGAACTTCAAGATTGCCGAGAAAATCGGTTTGAAGAATGTCCGTATTCTGGAAGCCAAAGAAAATGCGCTGGTGAAGCTGACCGCATTTGTACCGACCGCCCAAGCGGAAGACGTGAGAAAAGCCTTGTTCGACGCCGGATGCGGCAATATCGGCAACTATGATTCGTGCAGTTATAATCTGGAAGGCGAGGGGACATTCCGAGCCCGAGAAGGCGCCAATCCATACTGTGGAGCGATAGGGGAGCTGCATACCGAGTGTGAAGTACGTATTGAGACAATCATACCCGCCTACAAAAAAGCGGAGGCTGTCAAGGCACTGCTTGCGGCACACCCGTATGAAGAACCGGCCTATGATATTTATCCCTTGCAAAACTCATGGGTACAAGCCGGAGCCGGTGTCATTGGTGAACTGGAAGTACCGGAGACAGAACTTGAATTCCTGAAACGGATAAAGAAAACCTTCGAAGTAGGGTGTCTCAGACATAACAAACTCCTCGGACGGGAAATACAGACTGTTGCATTATGTGGCGGCGCCGGCGCTTTCCTAATGCCGCTTGCCATCCGCAACCGTGCAGATGTCTTTATCACCGGCGAGATAAAATACCATGACTATTTCGGACATGATACCGATATATTATTGGCTGAAATAGGGCATTATGAAAGTGAGCAATATACGAAAGAAATATTTTATACAATAATCCGGGATTTGTTTCCCTCATTTTTGGAGGTCCAGATGACCAAGGTGAATACAAACCCCATAAATACATGTAGTAAAATGGCTAAAGAGCAAAAAAAGATCCTCAGGAATTAACCGTAGAACAGAAGTTGAAAGCTTTGTTCCAATTGCAGACAATGCTGTCCAAAATCGATGAAATCAAGACGTTGAGAGGTGAACTTCCACTGGAAGTGCAAGACTTGGAAGACGAAATAGCCGGTCTGAGTACCCGTATAGACAGAATCAAGGCAGAAGTATCCGAGTTGAAATCCTCCATCGCAGGAAAGAAAGTTGAAATTGAAACCGCAAAGGCTTCTGTAGCTAAATATAAAGACCAGCAGGACAACGTACGCAACAACCGCGAATATGACTTCTTGAGCAAGGAAATCGAATTCCAGACATTGGAAATCGAACTCTGCGAAAAGCGTATCAAGGAATTTGCCGCACAAGAGGAAGAAAAATCTCAGGAAGTAGCAGAAAGCACTGCTGCGCTGGAAGAAAGACAAAAAGACCTCGACGTAAAGAAGAGCGAACTGGACGAAATCATCTCCGAGACCAAACAAGAGGAAGAGAAGCTGAGAGACAAGGCCAAAGAACTGGAAACAAAGATTGAACCCCGTCTGCTTCAGTCCTTCAAACGTATCCGTAAGAATTCACGCAATGGACTGGGTATCGTATACGTACAGCGTGATGCTTGCGGTGGTTGCTTCAACAAGATTCCGCCTCAGAGACAATTGGACATCCGCTCACGCAAGAAAATCATCGTTTGCGAATATTGTGGCCGTATCATGATTGACCCGGAACTGGCAGGTATAACTCCCGAACAGAAAGTGGAAGTTGTAAAGGAAAAGCCAGTAAGAGCCAAAAGAAAAATCGTACATATCGGCTCAGATAATTAAAAATAGAACATTTTTATATATAAAACGGCAATAGTCAAGCACCTATTGCCGATTTTTTTGTTAAATAAGCTCATAAAAACCTGCTATTAGAGGAAAAAAGAAGTAGTTTTGCTGCTTGAAAAAATTAATAGAATTAAATTAAAAAGCATGAGACTAAACAAATTATTCATACTCTATTCACTTTTCGGAATATTGATGGCATCGTGCATAAAAGATGAAGCACCCAATGCTGAAGCTGATATAACAGGCATCTCTTTTGAAGAAGATGTACTGGCAAATTCATACATTGATCTGAACCCGTCGTACGACGAAAGCCAGAACGCCTACCCAATACGAATCAGTGTGAAAGAAGGTACGGACATGACAAGTCTGGCCCCATATTTGAATTGACTCCGGGGGCTACCATCAGTCCTGCCAGTGGGAGTGTTCAGGACTTCACGACTCCAGTACGATATACAGTCACTTCGGAAGACAAGGCCTGGCATCGTGTCTACGCCATTACTGCCAGAGAACAAAAAGGCAAGTAACATTCCGACCACATACCACTTTGAAAAGGTAAGAATCATGCAAAATGTATGGCAGGAATTCTACGAAGAGCAAGATTCCGGTAACGAATTGACATGGGCAAGTGGTAATAAGGGATTCAAATGGGCTATGAGTGGAGCCGCAACAGAAGATTATCCTACTACCCAAATAGACAATGGCAAAACTGGAAAATGTGTGAAATTGGAAACACGCCTCACTGGCGACTTAGGTAACATGGTAGGTATGCCCATCGCCGCCGGTAATCTGTTTATCGGCAGTTTTGACATGCTGAATGCTATTACCAATCCGCTTAGTGCTACGCGCTTCGGTACTCCTTTCTACAATAAACCTCTACGACTGACTGGATACTATAAGTACAAGGCCGGAGAACAATTTTATGAAAATGGCGAATATACCTCCCGAAAAGATATATTCAATATCTATGCAATATTTTATGATGGAGTAAAATATGACAGTGCAGGAAAGGGGACAGATGTAACACTGGATGGAAATCTGCCGAATCAAAACTACGAACACCCCAGCATGGTGGCTCTTGCTTTAGTTTCCAATCCGCAAGAAACAGAAGGAGACGAATGGAAATTCTTTGATATACCTTTCGACTACCAACGCTACGGAAAGAAGATTGACGAAGCCAGACTGACTAAAGGAGAATATAAGATAAGCATCATATTTGCCTCAAGCAAGGACGGTGCCACTTTTGAGGGTGCTCCAGGAAGCACCTTACTTATAGACGAAGTGGAACTGATTTACGAATAAGAATCATATAGAATTGGAATACAACATGATAAAGAAAATATTAGCATTTATCGTACTGGTGGGATGCATGCAGACTGCCTTATACGCTCAAGAAAACCAGAACCGTACGCTTATAAACGCCGCTCTACACGGTTGGGAATATGAGATAAGGGCCGGTGTCAGTATCGGCGGCACTTCTCCGCTTCCATTACCCGTAGAAATACGAAGTATTGATGCCTATAATCCTACTTTAGCCTTTATGCTGGAAGGAAATGCCATTAAATGGTTGGGCACAACAAAAAAATTGGGGTGTAATAACCGGTGTAAGACTGGAAACCAAAAATATGATTACCAAAGCGACAGTAAAGAACTATGGCATGGAAATCATAGGAAATGACGGTAACCGTTTAAAAGGCAACTGGACTGGGGGAGTAAAAACTAAAGTACGCAATGCCTACATCACCGTCCCCGTGCTGGGTGCATATAAAAATCAACTCACGATTGCGGGCCAAAGCAGGTATATATGTCTCATATCTGATGGATGAGGAATTCTCCGGACATGTATATGAAGGCTATTTGCGTGAAGGAGACTCCACCGGAGAAAAGGTGAACTTCTCCGACGGTGCCATTGCCACTTACGACTTTTCGGATGACTTGCGCAAGTTTGCCTGGGGCGTGCAAGCTGGTGTAGACTGGCGTGCCTTCAAACATCTGAGTGTATTTGCCGACCTTACATGGGGATTGAATGATATTTTCAAGAAAGATTTCAATACAATTACCTTTGCCATGTATCCCATCTACTTGAATGTGGGTTTCGGGTATGCCTTCTAAGATACTCGGGTATACCGAGTAAATACTCATAAACAAATAAAGGTTTAGGTTGTTATCAATCCCATAAAAAGATAACCACCTAAACCTTTATTTATGAATATAAAAGCTTGGAGCACTGCGTTGCTCATATTATGCCTATGTCCTGCGGCTATGGCACAGAAAGCCAACCGCTATCTTGAGAAGCCACTCCCACAAGGCTGGGGGAAGGGACGCCTCCCATGCCATTCCCGGAGATGATAATCTGTTCAGCGAACAGATACCCCCCATTGACGACAAGTGGTGGAAAGCATTCGATGACCCGATGCTGGATTCATTGATTACGGTAGCCTCCACTCAAAACTATTCCGTACTTTCTGCCATGGACCGTATGGATATGGCTAAATCCAACCTGCGGATAGAACGCGGCAGCTTTTTTCCCCTTCCATCTCATTTGGACGGAGGATGGGCACGGCAGCAAAGCAGCAGCAATGTCAACGCACTTCCGCAATCCATTACCGGTGCATACAGCACCTCACTCAACGCCAGTTGGGAACTGGACGTATTCGGAAGTATCCGCCAACGGGTAAAGGCACAGCGGGAAACCCTTCATGGCAAGCAAGGAGGAATATACCTCCGTCATGATTTCCCTCTGTGCCCAGATAGCCTCTGCCTACATCGGACTCCGCGAACTGCAGCAAGAACTAAGTGTAGTGACCCACAATTGCCATACCCAGGCAGCCGTACTCAACATCACCGAAGTACGCTACAAAACCGGACTGGTATCCAAGCTGGACGTCTCGCAAGCCAAATCCGTATATTACAGTAACCCAAAGCCTCCATCCCACAACTGGAGGCAGGCATCAATCAATACATCACGACACTCGCAATCTTACTCGGTACTTACCCCCAGCATATCCGCCCCATATTGGAGAAGCCCGGCAAACTGCCCGACTATATGGAACCCATAGGCATCGGTATTCCTGCCGACCTGCTGCTCCGCCGCCCCGATATACGGCAAGCCGAACGCCAAGTCAACGCGCAGGCGGCAACACTTGGCGCATCCCAAAGTGACTGGCTGCCGCAAGTGTTCCTGAAAGGTTCCATCGGCTATTCCTCCCATGACTTGAAGGACTTGACTAAACGGAACAGTATGACATTTGAAATTGCTCCAAGCATCAGCTGGACCTTATTCAGCGGTACCAAACTGGTGAACGCCACCCGTCTGGCACGTGCCCAGCTCGATGAATCCATTCACCAGTTCAACCAGACAGTGCTTACCGCCGTGCAGGAAACAGATAATGCCATGAACTCCTACCGCAACTCCATCCAACAGATTGTTGCCATGCGCGAAGTATGCAACCAGGGAGAAGAAACGCTAAAGCTCTCCCTCGATTTGTACAAACAAGGGCTTACTCCCTTCCAGAACGTACTGGACGCACTACGCTCACTCCTGACATACGAAAATCAACTGGTGCAGGCACAAGGCAGCTCCTTGCTGCATCTGATAGCCTTATACCAGGCATTGGGAGGCGGATATGAAATGAATCAGAAATAGAATATAAACTAAACCGAACCGTATATGAAAAATCAAATGTACATCACCCTGCTCATCCTGCCATTGCTGGCAACGGATGCGGGGAAGGAAAGAAACGGCACAAACGATGCCCATTCCCGAGATAAGCGTGGCCCGTCCGACAGTGCAGAACATCACGCTGACAAAATGAATATCCGGGACTACCTGACTTCTGAAAAAGACCGTAGAACCTGGTAGGCAGAGT
>ENA-OQBL01001068-OQBL01001068.1-human-gut-metagenome-genome-assembly--contig:-NODE-1068-length-11672-cov-1.974015_pt1 | contig 11672 bp, 11 predicted proteins | sample MGYA00242747_ERZ504553 | MGnify/ENA primary metagenome ERZ504553 (study PRJEB26092, sample SAMD00036240) | human gut metagenome | host: Homo sapiens | study: EMG produced TPA metagenomics assembly of...
CACAAAGGCGGCTTGCCACACGGGGGCAATGCACAGCTGGGCCACGCGCTCACCGGGGGCGATGGTGTAAGGCTCGGTGCCAAGGTTGATCATGGGCACTTTCAGCTCGCCGCGGTAATCGCTGTCCACAACGCCAACGCCGTTGGCCATGCACAGCCCGTGCTTGATGGAAAGCCCGCTGCGGGCATACACCAATGCCACGCACCCGGCATCCGGCAGCTCAATGGCAAGGCCGGTGGGCACCAGCACCCGCTGCATGGGGGCAATGGTCAACGGCTCTTCCAGCGCGGCGCACAAATCAGCCGCCGCCGCCCCCGCCGTTGCATATGCCGGCACCTTAGCCAGCGGGGAAAGAACGGAATATTTGGCGATTTTTTGTTCCATAGTACGTTGGGGTGAGTTAGGAGGGAGAAGTTAGGAGTTATCTCAATTAGGAATTAGCAATGAGCAATTAGAAATTACGATGCCCCCGTAGGGGCGCATGATTGCAAATTCCATTATGGCATATATGGCAATGTTTCGGAACGGTCAAGACCGTTCCCTACAGAGCAAAACCGTAGGCCCTGCTTTAACTCCTACTTCCTCACTCCTAACTTACCCTTCCTCCGATATTATGATTTAGTTATTCGTATAATATAGCCCTCTTGTAAACTCGCCGTCAAAGGGCTGCTGATGGAAAAGGTGGGTCAGGACCTCTTCCACGCGGTCGGCAGGTTCCAGGGTGAACGCGGCCACGGCAAGGTCCACCGGCATTTCGGTCAGGCGGTCCCCCATATAAAGTGGTACAGGGTTAAACACGGTGCGCATTCCGGCGCTGCCGGGGGCGGAGCACCGCACCGGGAAATCCCGCCCTTTGCGGTCCCGCAGTTTGCCCTTGTGGGTGCAGCCCGCGCAGCTGGTGCGTACATTGCGCAGCGGGCAGGCGCGGGTCAGCATCAGGGGCAGGTGGCCATAGCACAGGGCAGCGGTGGGCACCGGGGTGCCGTCTTTCTGCCGGGGTGCCACAGCACGCATGGCGGTCAGGGCCGTTTCAGGCTGCACCAGCAGGCCACAGACACCCAGGCACACATACTCTGCCGCAGACATTGGGTTGGTTACATTCAGCCCCAGCCCGCCGAACACCGGCAGGGAGAGGCATACCCAAACTGCGCCAGATTGTTTGCAACCACACCCGCAAAGCCGGAAACCTTCCAGCGCAGCCAGGCGGCGCATGGTATCCGGTTCCACAGTGCCGAAAGCAGCGCGGGGCAGCTCCAGCAGCGTTTTGCAGCGCAAGGGCTGCGGCACAGCGTCCGCTTCCCGGATGGGCAGGATCAGATAGCGCAGCTTGGCCAGGTATTCGGCACCGGGCAGCTGGGCAGCGGTTTCAAAACGGGCGGCCAGCTGGGGTATCATGCCTACTTCGTGCTCGGCGTATTCCGGCAGGTGATTTCCCTTTGTGGCCAAGGGGCGCAGGTTCACTGCGCTTTTGCAGCAGCTTGTCCAGCGCTTCGCGGCGCATTTCATTCCAGGCGGAGCCGGGCAAAAATCCGGGGCCGCCCTCGCCGCAGGCAAACTCAACCCTGGCGCAGGTGAACGGCGTACCGCCGGTTTTGCCCAGGGCACGCTCAATGCCGGGGGCGGGGTCTTTCTGTGCGGGCTGCGGTTCATCGGCGCTGTACACATTGACACGGCTGCCGTTGTCGTCGAAAGCTGTCAGCTTGATGCCGCCGTCCTCCACACCGCCGCTGACGCAGAAATGCACCGGAATGCGCTCCAGTTCGCGGCGGAACAGCTCGCGGGCTTTCGGCGTGGCGGCGCGCGTAGCGGCTGCATCGGCTTCGGTTCGCACGCCAAACATGGTGCCGTCATTGCGGCCTACCAGATAGGCATCACTGAAGCCGGAGCGGGAGAAAATATCCCGCAGCAGCGCTTCATCATAGGGCTGCCCGGCGCGGGCTGCGCGGCAGGCCGTTACCGCAGCGGCGGCATATTCCGGCGTGCGCAGGCGGCCTTCAATTTTAATGCTGGCAACCCCGGCGGCTTTCAGCTGGGCCATGTGGGGCACAAGGTCCATGTCTTTCAGGCTCAGGTGGCAGGCTTTGCCCGGCTGGCCGGGGCGCAGGCCGTTGGTAGCATCAAACGGCAGGCGGCAGGGACCCGCGCAGGCGCCGCGGTTGCCGCTGCGCCCGCCCAGGAACGCGCTCATCATGCACTGGCCGCTCATGGACATGCACATCGCGCCGTGCACAAACACTTCGCATTCGATCGGGCTTGCCTTTACCACGGCTTCGATCTCCGCCAGGCTCAGCTCACGGGCCAGAATGGCGCGGGAATACCCCAGCTTTGCCAGCATCTTGGCGCCCTCTGCGGTGTGGATGCTCATCTGGGTAGAGCCGTGCAGGCGCAGGCCAGGCGCAATGCTGCGCACCAGCTGCGCGGTGGCAAGGTCATCCACAATCACGGCATCCGCCCCGGCGGCGGCAACAGCGCGCACGGCATCGGCCAGGCCGCCCAGCTCGGCGGCGTAAACCAGCGTGTTCAGGGTCACATGCACCGCAACCCCGCGGGCATGACAAAAACAGACGGCTTCGCGCAGGGCATCAGGGTCAAAGTTCCCAGCGCTGCGCCGCGCATTGTAGCCATCCAGCCCAAGATATACGGCGTCAGCCCCGGCAAACACCGCAGCCCGCAGCATATCAGCATTGCCGGCGGGGGCCAGGATCTCCGGGCGCTGTAAAACAGTCTGTTCCATCAGGCTTCGCTCGTCAGGGAACGGCGGTGCAGGTCGTCCACCTTTTTGCGCAGGGCGGCGTTTTCGCGGCGCAGCTCCTCGGCAGCCATCTTGGCGGAGGCGGCATCCTCCAGATAGTCTTTGATCTGGCGGCGCATATTATCCGCGCTGCCGCTGGCCTTTTCCAGCTCATCGCGGTAGTTCAGCGCGGTCATGATGGCAGCGGTGGTGATGGAAACCGAATTGGAAGAGCTCATCAGCTCATTCATATCAAGATTCAGGCGCTCGGCCAGATTCTGCATGTAATCTTCACTTTCGTTGGTCGAGATCACATAGCTCGAACCGCAGATGGTCAGACGTACTTTGTTAGCCATAGTTGGGGTCTCCTTTGTTTCAGTTGATGGTGTTTTTATCAGGAACACCCTGCACATTTGTCGCCAAAAGCGGGACGGAAAGGGGCTTCTGCGCGGCAAAACCGCCCACCAGCCCCCGCAGCGCAGGGAAAATGCTTAAAATTATACCCTTATATTATAGTATAAAATGCCCGTAAGAAAAAGCCCCTTTGTGTAAAATTGAAAAAATTGACGCATGTGGGAAAAAAGCCTTGCACATATCGCCAAATTTTGACTATAATGCTTAAGGTAAGTATTTTATTGATTTTGAAAAATCAGTAGGCAATACCGCATAATTCTAAGTGCCGATACGGCGAGCGAGGTGCGGCAGATGCTAAGCCAAAAGCGCAGATATACTGGATGCTGCAAAGGTGAGCGCCGCCAGTGGCGGAAACAGCGAACCGAAGCAGGGGCAGCGGTCGCAGAGTGCGAGGGGGTTTTTTGCCCCCCGAAGCACGATGCGGGTACCGCAACCCGACATTATCGAGCAATTTTGGCAACGCAGATGCCGTGCCGCAGCTGCCGGAGCGGTGCTTAAGCCGCAAGGCGGGAATTGTGCGGTGTTGCCAGTATAATCCCAGAGGGTTCTGGTATTGATAAGCCGTAAGGAGAGGGATACTTTTGATGAAACTTACTAAAAAAGAATTTGAAAAAAATTCTCAAAGACAAGGTCGTCAGCGAATGCGGCGTCACGTTGGATGTTGCTTCCGCCGAGCAGATCTACCGCTGCATGGCAATGATCGTTCGTCAGATCATGTCTGACCGCCAGAAGCAGTTCCAGGCCAAGACCTTGGGCGAAGGCAAAAAACAGGTCTATTACCTCTGCATGGAGTTCCTCATGGGCCGCAGCCTGCGCACCAGCCTGTTCAACCTGGGCCTGAACGAAGTTGCCGAGCAGGTTCTGGCTGACGCCGATATCAAGATCGACACCATTTATGAGCAGGAGCCTGATGCAGGCCTCGGCAACGGCGGCCTGGGCCGTCTGGCTGCCTGCTACCTGGATGGCATGGCTACCGACTGCATCCCCGGCACCGGCTACTCTATTTTGTATGAGTACGGCATCTTCAAGCAGAAGATTGTGGACGGCTGGCAGCAGGAAACCGCTGACAACTGGCTGCCCGGCGGCCAGGTGTGGATCAAATCCCACCCCGACCAGGCACAGGAGATCCGCTTTGACGGCCAGGCTATCGAGACCTGGGAGGGCGGTTTCCACCATGTCAAGTACGAAAACTACAACTCTGTCATTGCTGTTCCCAACGATATGTACGTTGCCGGTTACGGCACGCAGGGCGTTTCCAAGCTGCGCCTGTGGCAGGCCAAGGCACCCAGCTTTGATATGAGCAGCTTCAACGCCGGCAACTATAACACCGCTATCAGCCAGTCTGCTTCCGCAGAGCTGATCTCCAAGATCCTGTACCCCAACGATAACCACACCGAGGGCAAGATCCTTCGCCTGCGCCAGCAGTACTTCTTCAGCGCTGCTTCCGTTGCCGATATCCTGGGCAACCACCTGAACCAGTACGGCACCCTGGAGAACCTGCCGGATAAGATCGCCATCCAGCTGAACGATACCCATCCGACCATTGCCATCCCCGAAATGATGCGCATTTTGCTGGATGAGTGCAGCTATGAATGGGATGCAGCTTTCGACATCTGCCGCAAGGTCTTTGCTTACACCAACCACACTGTCATGAGCGAGGCTCTGGAAAAGTGGAACGTGGATATCTTCCGCTCCACCCTGCCGCGTATCTGGCAGATCGTGCAGGAAATGGACCGCCGCTGCCGTGCTGACCTGGAGAAAGCCTTCCCCGGCGACCAGGGCAAGATCAACTACATGGCAATCATTGGCGACAACCAGGTCCGCATGGCCAACATCTGCGCCTACACCTGCCATTCCATCAACGGCGTTTCCAAGCTGCACAGCGAGATCATCAAGGACAGCGTTTTCCATGATTACTTCCTGTACAAGCCGCAAGCATTCAAGAACGTTACCAACGGTATTGCTTACCGCCGCTGGCTGCTGGCTGCCAACCCCGGCCTGACCAAGCTGCTGGAAGATTCCATTGGCCCCGGCTTCAAGCAGGATGCTTCCGAACTGAAGAAGTTCGAGAAATTTGCTGACGATTCCGCCATGCTGGATAAGCTGGCCGCCGTCAAGCGCGCCAACAAGGTGAACTTTGCCAACTATCTGGAAAAGACCACCGGCCAGGTCATTGACCCGGATTCTATCTTTGACTGCCAGGTCAAGCGCATGCACGAGTACAAGCGCCAGCACCTGAACGCCATGAACATTGCCGCTGAGTACCTGTACCTGAAGGCAAACCCGAACGCTGACTTTGTGCCCAAGACCTATATCTTCGGCGCCAAGGCTGCCCCCGGCTACTACATGGCCAAGCAGATGATCCGCATGATCTGCAAGCTGGGCAAGCTGATTGACAACGATCCCGCTGTTAAAGATAAGCTGCGCATTGTCTACCTGGAAGACTACTGCGTTTCCCTGTCTGAACGCCTGATGCCCGCTTCCGAAGTGTCCGAGCAGATCTCTCTGGCCGGCACCGAGGCTTCCCGGCACCGGCAACATGAAGTTCTGCTGAACGGCGCAATCACCTTGGGCACCCTGGACGGCGCGAACGTGGAAATCGCCGATGCCGCCGGTAAGGACAACGAGATCATCTTTGGTATGCTGACCCCCGAAGTCAACGCACTGAAAGGCATGGGCTACCATCCGCAGGCATTCATGCTCTGATGATAATGTTGCCATGGCAGTTCTGGATAGCTGGCAAAAGGGCTGGAACGGTGAGAACTTCAGCGAGGTTACCAACAACCTGCGCAACTCTGACCCGTACATGGTCCTGGCTGACTTCAAGGATTACCGTCGTGCCCAGCACACCGTGCAGGAACTGTACAAGCAGAAGCAGACCTGGAACCGTATGAGCCTGATGAACATCTCCAACGCCGGCATCTTCTCCGCCGACCGTTCCATCATGGATTACTCCCGCGATATCTGGGGCGCTACCCCGGTTAAATAATCTGCCCAAAGCAGAGCTTTAACCGCAGTGCGGGCGCGTGTGCAGCTGTGAACGTACACGCGTTGCCCGTACAATAAAATAAACGAACAGCCGCGATCCCGGCAGCCGACTTGAATTTGCCGGCGCCAGTTGGGTCACGGCTGATTTTTGTACACTGTTCAATGTAAGGATTGATTTGTTTGCCTGAACAACCAACGCATACATTTTTTTAACTCCCGCTGTGCGGAGTATAAAACACCGTTTGGCGCAGTTCCGGCGGGGCAGACCGTTACCTGGCGGTTGACTGTGCCGGAAAGACTGGGCTATGTGGACCCACACCTGGTGCTGACCAAAGACCGCGAAGACCCCGTGCATTACCGCATGAATTTTGACGGCCAGACCCCCGGCGTAAACCATTTTGTGTTCCAGCTGGCCCCCACCACATCGGGATTGTATTTTTACCACTTTGACCTGTACACGGATTTCCGCAAGATTTATCGCACCGCCAACGGGGAAGGTGAGCTGACCTGGGTGAATGGCCTGGATTGGCAGCTGACGGTGTACGAGCCGGACTTCAAGACCCCGGACTGGATCAAAGACGGTACGATGTACCAGATCTTCCCGGACCGCTTTTATGAGGGCGTACCCAACAAGCCGCTGCCCTTTGCGGACCGCATTTACCGTCCGGATAAAACCGGCGAGCCGTATTTTTGGCCCAATGAGCAGAGCGAAGGTTACCTGAACATGGACTATTACGGCGGCGATTTTGCGGGCATCCAGCAAAAGCTGCCTTACCTGGAAGAGCTGGGCGTTACCTGCATTTACCTGAACCCCATTTTTGAGGCCCACGCCAACCACCGCTACAATACGGCCAACTACCTGAAAGCCGATCCGCTGCTGGGCACCAACGAGGATTTTGCCGCCCTGTGCGCCGAGGCCCAAAAAATCACGGCATCCGCATTATTCTGGATGGCGTGTTCAGCCACACCGGTTCCGACAGCCGCTATTTCAACCGCGAAGGCCGCTATGGCCCCGGCGGCGCTTACCGTGACCGCAATTCGCCCTACCGCAGCTGGTATGACTTCGATTCCGGTTATGTCGGCGGCTACCGCAGCTGGTGGGGCTTTGAGACCCTGCCCGAAGTGGAGGAGGAGGACCCCTCTTACGGCAACTTTGTCTGCGGCAAGGGTGGCGTGATTGATACATGGCTGGGCTGGGGGCTTCCGGCTTCCGGCTGGATGTGGCGGATGAACTGCCTGATGATTTTATCGAAAAGATCCGTGCCGCTGTCAAAGCCCACGGCGAGGACAAGCTGCTCATCGGCGAAGTGTGGGAGGACGCCACCACCAAGGAAGCGTTCGATCACCGCCGTACCTACCTGCGCGGCCATGGGCTGGATGCCACCATGAACTACCCGTTCCGCAATGCAGCTGTGGCTTTTGCCCGCGGCGAGGATGCCAGCGCGGTGGGGGCAGCAGATCATGTCCATCTGCGAAAACTATCCCAAACCGGCGCTGGACTGCGCAATGAACTTCCTTTCCACCCACGATACCGAGCGCGGTATTACCGCCATTGCAGGCGAACCCGCCAATGGCCGCGACCGCTACTGGCAGAGCAAGCGGATGATCCCCGGCGACCGCATTGATGATGCCCTGCGCCGCGTACTGCTGGCTTACGCCATGCTGTACACCCTGCCCGGCGTGCCCTGCGTGTATTATGGCGATGAGATCGGGATGCAGGGCTACCGCGACCCGTTCAACCGCGCATATTTTGACTGGAACTCCACCGAGCGCCGCCTGCGCGTGCCGCTGACCAACCTGGCCCGCCTGCGCCGCAGCTGCGATGCCTTTGACGGCGGCAGCATGGAGCTGGTGGAAGCCAGCGCCGATGTGCTGCACTACCGCCGCGTGGGTAAGGAGCAGACCGCGGAGATTATCCTGAACAACGGCCCGCACCTGATTGTCCGCACCGCCTTTGGCAAACAGACCGAAGTAAACCCCGGCGGCTTTACCATCCTGGTAGAAGATAACCAGCCGGAGCATGTGGGGTATTTTAAGTACTACTGATTTGATGGGCAGGCACTTACTGGGCGAAAGCGAACGGAATTGCAGAATTAGCAATTAGGAATGAGTAATTAGAAATTGTAGGAAAAAGCCACGGCTTTGCGTTTGATGCAGGGCCGCGGCTTTTGGTTTTATTCGATTAAAGGGATGGAGTAGAAGGCAGGGGAGCGGGACGGAACTTTTTGCTGGCAACCAGCAGCAGGGTCAGGATGGCAATAGCAGACCATGCGCCGGTGAGGTAGAGGAACCAGTTGCTGATATCCAGAAAAACAGCTCCGGCGGCGGTGAAAAGCAGATTGTACAGCTCAACGACTGCAATATACCCGGCGCTGAAACAGAACAGCCGCGCAAACAACCGCGGAAGAAGCTTTGGTGCCCGGAACACAAACCGGAAAAACATCAAAATACCGATGCAGAAAAAGCAGAGGAACTTGAGGTAAGCGCGCGGGATCATACCCCTGCAGGCAATGCAGAATGTTCAGCGGCGAAAAATCCCAGCAAACCTCCTTGCCCGTTAGGCCGAAGCGGTAGTTGGCAAAACCGGTCGCATGGTACAGCCGCCCGCCAAGGAACCAAAACCGCATAAAGCGCAGGTCATTGTAAGCACACACACCCGCCGTCAGCAAAAGGTCAAAAATCAGGTTATAAATTTTGTGAGATTTAACCATGACGAACGGACACCCTTCCTGTTGCGGTATCACCATCGTAGTCATGCGCAACGGCAACGTAAATCTTGTCACCAGAATTTACAGAAACATTTAATGAAGCCTCCATACGGTCTGTATATCGGCAAGATGTGACGGAGCTTCCATCTTGTTTATAAACATAAATGGAAATACTTTTGTTGGTTTTATTAGCACATTCAAGGGATGCACTAATTGTATAGGAGGAATAGCCAGTAAACATATAGGATGTGAAAACGCGTCTTTTCATACTGAAGTCGGCATTATAGGTTCCATTCCCCCAATCCCAAATCTTGCTTGAAGATGGGGGATTGCTTCCCCTTGGAGAAATTCGGGAATTATCAACGATGTCAGTTAGATACTCAGATGGAGCGGAAGAGTCAAAATTGGGAGATTCAGCGAAAGCAGAAGTACAACAAGCGATGGCAAGACAAGCACAAAGCAGAATAGAAAATAAACGTTGGAACTTCATAGTTAATCAAACCTTCATTTATATACCGAAAATATGCGGACACAATATTATAGGCAACACCTCCGAACTGAAGAAATATAAAGTGATGCACAAAAGATAGAGCAGAAGAATTCTTAGTACAATTGAATCATAGCATGATAACAAGTATTTGTCAATGAAAAGTATTGACAAAATAAAAATATATCGGTATAGTTAAAGTGCACAAAAGCATAGATATAGAATGAGGAATGTAGGTTAAAAGTGAAAAACGAACGAAGCGGTACACCCCAAGGCATGCAGGATATGTTGAAAAAAGCAACCACAGAAATGCTGGTTCATTTTTATGCTGCGGCAACGGCCCAATTATATTTACCAGTTGACACAGGGAAATAGAAAGATTAACGGATAAGCAGTTGAAGTTTAATACTTTGTACCTTGCGGTATATCGTTTGGAAGCAAATGGACATATCTACATTTCAGAAAAACGTGCAGAAGGAAGCCATCTTCGGGTGTACTATGCAATTACGCCACAGGGGGAAGAATATTACCAGTCGTTAAAGGCGACATTTGTGTCTTTTACGGGCATTATTGATCATTTGTTGGCATTGGATGATGAATTGCGTGCGAAGGGAGAAAATAATGTTTGAAGTAGAAATAAAGAAGTATGTAAAAGAAGGACACAAAGGATTGCCGTGTAAAGCTGCCCAAAATGCGTTTGACAGCTACATAGAAATGGTTATACATGATATTACAGAAAATAATCCGAACTGTACGTTTGAAGAAGTACTGGAGCAACTTGGGGAAAGTCCGAAAAGTACAGCAGAAGAATTTTTGGAAAGCCAACCGACAGAATTGGTTGGACAATGGAAAAAACAAGGCAAAAAGAAAAATGTTGCAAGATAGTAGGGTACATCAGTATTGTTGTGGTGCTGGTTGCTATTATTGCAGGGCTTGTGCGTACAAATGGCGTATTGATTATAAATACTGAGACGACCATTGCTGAAATACCCGACAGCAGCGATTTGGCGGGCCTTTCTTTAGAGGAACAGGCGAAAATTATTTGTGAAGCAGGAGTCCCAGACACAGAGAGGAAGTAACTATATGAAAAAGAAAATTTTAACAATGATTTGTGTTACAGTCATGGTGTTTGCGCTAGCATTGCCATGTTTTGCTGAAAGTAGTACAAAAATTATCAGTACATATACAGAAAATTTAGGGAACGGGATTAGTGCAGTTGTAACGATTGAAGAAACAACAGTGCAAGGAAGAACCGCAAAGACGTATTCAAAATCAGAAAACTATTATAGTGGTGGAACTTACATTGGAAGAGCGGTTTTGACAGCAACATTTTCGTATAACGGTTTAACATCCAGTGCAACAGGTGCGAGTGGATCTGGCATTGGCTCAAATGGATGGAGTTATGGTGGACAGAGCACATGGACGAGTGGGAAATCTGCCTATTTGAGTGCAACCCTTTCGAATGGAGGAACTAATATTGGTGTAAGTATTTCTTTGAGTTGTGATGCAAACGGAAACGTGAAATAAGACAAAAAGCCCGATGCTGCGTTAAATGCGGCATCAGGCTTTGGCTCTATTATTCAGTTATACTATATTAAAGTTTCTTCGGTTCCTTCTTTTCAAAGAAGGAACAAAACAACCCCCGTGAAGGAACGAAACAACCCCCGTAACAAAACTCAGCCCAGGCTGATGCCCATGGAGCGGGCAACGTTGAGCATATCGCAGTCATCGGGCACGCCGCGGGTCTTGCCGGCGATGTCTACCAGCGGGTTGGCGGTAACGTGGTTGTTCACCATGGCAACGGTCACGCCAAAATGGTCGTCCGCCACCAGGCGTGCGGCATAGGTGCCAAACTGGGTGGCCAGCACGCGGTCATAGGCGCTGGGGCTGCCGCCGCGCTGCATATGGCCCGGCACACAGATGCGGGTCTCGGCACCGGTCAGCTCCTCCACCTGCTTGGCAATGCGGTTGGTGGCGGTGGTGTAACCGGCAGCGGCGCGCTTGGCGGTCCATTCTTTGCGTTTCATCTTGGATTCCTCGGTGGAAAGCGCACCTTCGGCAACCGCCAGGATGGAGAAGTTCTTGCCGGCCTTCTGGCGGCGCATAACAGCTTCGGCCACCTTCTTGATGTCATAGGGGTGCTCCGGAATCAGGATGATGTCCGCACCGCCTGCAATGCCGGAATACAGCGTCAGCCAGCCGGCCTTGTTGCCCATGACCTCAATGCACATTACGCGGCTGTGGCTGCCCGCAGTGGTGTGGATGCGGTCAATAACATCAGTGGCAATGTCCACAGCGGTATGGAAACCGAAAGTAACATCGGTGCCAAAAAATATCATTGTCG
>ENA-OQBL01001069-OQBL01001069.1-human-gut-metagenome-genome-assembly--contig:-NODE-1069-length-11671-cov-3.762734_pt1 | contig 11671 bp, 9 predicted proteins | sample MGYA00242747_ERZ504553 | MGnify/ENA primary metagenome ERZ504553 (study PRJEB26092, sample SAMD00036240) | human gut metagenome | host: Homo sapiens | study: EMG produced TPA metagenomics assembly of...
TTTGAAGAAATCGTCAGTATAGTCGGGACTATCGTTTATCTTACCGCCCCAGCTGGTCGTTTGGCCGGTATAATGATTCTGGAATTCGGGAATACCATAGGCAGCCATATCAAAAGTGGTATTGGTATTGAAAGAAATGCTGGCACGACCTTCTTTACCTCTTTTGGTATTGATGATTACCACACCGTTGGCAGCCGAGCTACCATACAAAGCGGCTGCCGCAGGACCTTTCAAGATATTCATACTCTCAATATCATCGGGATTCAAATTGGAGATACCGTCGCCACGGTCGTAGTTACCACTGTCATTATCACCACCAATGGTAGTTGAAGTATTTTCGTTAGTGGAGGAACCGAACGGCACCCCGTCTATCACGTAAAGAGGCTGATTATTACCGCTTACAGAACGGTTACCACGGATGATGACCTTGGAAGAACCACCCAGACCGGAAGAACTCTTGTTGATTTGCACACCTGCCGTCTTACCGGCCAGCGCATTCATCATGTTGGGGTCCTTGGCACGAACCAATTCGTCGCCGTTCACCACTTGAGTAGAGTAAGTCAGTGATTTTTCTTTCTTTGCAATACCCAATGCCGTTACCACCACTTCATCCAGTAGCTTGGCATCATTCTTTAATGTGACTCTTATCGTTCCCGGAGTGATGGGAACTTCTTGTGTTATCATACCTACGAAAGACACTTGCAGTGTCGTGGCACCTGCGGGTGCATCTGTAATAGTGAATTTGCCGTCTAAATCTGTTACGGCTCCGGTAGTACTTCCTTTTACCAATACGGAAGCTCCGATAATCGGTTCATTGTCTTCAGCTGAAATAACGATACCGGTAATGGGGGAATTTTGGGCTGCTACCCAGCTAATGGCCGCCATCAGGCAAACCAAGGTTAGCATAAGTCTTTTTTTCATAAGCTGTTTTTCGGAAAATAAATATTAGATTAAATATGTGTTAAGTTAATAAACAGATTCTCGGAAATCTGTTATCCCGATCGGCCAGTCTGATTGACTGTTCCTCTCATTTCTTCTTCTTTGTATGCTTCATAGGCTATTAGTATGTTACGGTTAATATTTAAGCTTATCCAAATGTCTTTATTCTGCAGATTTCTTTCAAGCTCTCGTATATAAAACCGGGGGCACAACCGCAACCCTATCGGAAAAGGACGATTTATTTGCTAATAAAAGTTAATGAAGAAAAGCTGCTGGCAGAACCGGTGCTTTATTGCATGGTTTTAAGCAGATTACGGCATCACCCTTCTCTCCCTCGCCTAAGAGTGAGGCTTTCATTATCTACAAGAGAATCCCCCCCGGCACCGCGGCAAATTAACCTCTCCATTGCGACAAACTAACTATTTTCTCGCATCTCATTATTCTTATCACAGTCATGTTAGTTTCTTACAACAGCTGTATTCTTTTCTTATAACAGCTGTTGTAAGAATAATAAGAAGCATAAAAACTGCCAGTCAGCAGTATACAGATGATTAGTTTCTCGCAGTGCAGGGGGTAGTTTCTTTCTGTTCAGAAGAAGGAGATAAAAAACAGACCGTCCGGCCCGGAATGAAAAAGATTCACCCCAGGTCGGACGGTTATAAACAAAAAAACAAAGTTTTATTCTTCGTACATCTTATCAATCAGCTCCTTGTAGTTCTTTGCCACAACAGAACGTTTCAGCTTCAGCGTATTCGTCAGTTCCCCACGCTCCATGCTGAATGGTTCCGGCAGAAGTGTGAAACGCTTCACTTGCTCATAATGGGCAAATTGCTGCTGCAAGGTATCGATACGGGCACGGAACAACGCCTGTATCTTGGGATGTTGCAGTAACTCATCCATATTGCCGTATGCAATGTCTTTCTCCTTGGCATAATCCTTCACAAAGCCATAAACGGGAACTATCAAAGCGGAAACAAACTTACGCTCATCGGCAATGACAGCAATCTGGTCAATGTAACGGTCAATAGCCAGCTTCGTTTCTAATGCCTGCGGCGAAATGTATTTTCCGTTAGAGGTCTTGAACAAGTCTTTGATACGCTCCGTCAGATACAGATGACTATCCTTCAAATAACCGGCATCACCCGTGTGGAACCAACCGTCACGGTCGATGGCAGCAGCCGTTGCCTCCGGTTTCTTGTAGTATCCGGTAGTGATAGTCTTACCACGAAGAAGTATCTCGTTATTCTCGCCAATCTTCACCTCCACATCAGGCATCACCGTACCTACGGAACCAATCTCATAGCCTTCGTTGAGGAAGCAGGAAACGGTAGCCGTAGATTCCGTCAGACCATAGCCCACCACCATGTTTATACCTACAGAATGCACAAACTCGCAGATTTCATCGGGCACAGCAGCACCTGCCGTAGGGAAGAAATTACCGTTCTCAATACCTATCGTCTTCTTCAGCAGAGCATAAATGGTCTTTTCGTAGAACTTGTATTTCAGATGAAGCATCATCGGAGGAGTCTTTCCTTGACGCACATAATCAATGTTATGCGTCCTGCCCACCTTGATGGCATCCAACATCATCGCCTTACGCAGACCGGTTTCCTGGGAAATCTTCTCCTGCACACCGGCATAGACTTTCTCCCAAAAACGGGGTACACTGCACATCAGTGTAGGACGTATCTCTTTAATAGTAGTCTGTATATCTTGTGGACGGAGATTGATGCAGACCTGCACCCCCCGGTGTATACAAAGGTAGGTCCATGCCTTTTCGAATACATGGGTCAGCGGAAGGAAGTTCATGGAAACATCCTGGTCTGTTATGAAAGGCAATCGGATATCATGAATGCGGAAAGCCTCTCTATAATTGAAATGATGGAGCATGACACCTTTCGGCTCACCGGTAGTACCGGAAGTATAAAGGATATTGGCGAGGTCATCATCTGAGGCAGCTGCTGTACGTTCTTCTACAATGGCATTGTGCTGCAACTCTTCATCCATTGCCATAAATTCATCAAAATAGATGGAAGTCATGTCGCGCGGATCTTTCACCACAGCACGGTCGAAGATGATGAGCTGCTGCAGAGACTGGCAAAATCCGAACACACTGAAAGCGGCATCGTACTGGAACTGCTCGCCTACAAACAGATAACGTATCTGTGCATCGTTGATGATATACTGTGCCTGAGCCGGTGAGCTGGTAGCATACAAAGGTATAGTCACCGCCCGGTTGGCGAATGCACCGAAATCAGTAAAGAGACATTCGGGTTTATTCTGCGAGAAGATACCGATATTCTCTTGCGGCTCTATTCCCAAAGCCACCATTGCATTGGCAGTCCGGCGTACAGTCTGTGAGAACTCTTTCCAAGAGATGGGTATCCATTGTGCAGTTTCATAGTCTCTGTATTTCAGGGCTATTTTGTCTCCATACTTCTCTGCCTGGCGGTGCACCAGAACAGACAAATGATGATAAGTCATAACTTTTGATATTGGTAAATACGGTACAAAGGTAGTGGTTTCATTTGAAACTAATCCGATATTAGCGGGTAATTATTCAATATGGGTACTCCTTTCCGTTTTTTATTCGTAAGTTTGCAGCAGGATTATTTATTTACCGAATATGATTTACGATATACCGACTTTAACTTCCGAAGCAATCGGATTGCTCAAATCACTGATAGCCATTCCTTCCTTGAGCCGCGACGAGGAGAAAGCGGCGGATTATCTGCAGAACTATATCGAAATGCAAGGCATGGCAACAGGACGTAAAGGCAACAATGTATGGTGCCTCAGCCCGATGTTCGACCTAAAGAAACCGACCTTGCTGCTGAATTCCCATATCGACACCGTAAAACCCGTCAACGGGTGGCGGAAAGATCCTTTCAAACCAACGCTGGAAAGTAATGGAAAGCTCTACGGGCTGGGCAGCAACGATGCCGGAGCCAGTGTAGTCAGCCTGCTGCAAGTATTCCTGACATTGTGCCGCACCACTCAGGCCTACAATCTGATATATCTTGCCTCGTGTGAGGAAGAAGTATCAGGCAAGGGGGGAATAGAATGCGTATTGCCGGAACTCCCTCCCATACAGTTTGCCATTGTAGGCGAGCCGACAGAGATGCAACCTGCCATTGCAGAAAAAGGATTGATGGTGCTGGACGTAACTGCTACCGGAAAATCGGGACATGCTGCCCGAAACGAGGGAGATAATGCTATATATAAGGTATTGGATGATATTGCCTGGTTTCGTGATTACCGTTTTCCAAAAGAATCTTCCCTGTTGGGTCCCGTGAAAATGAGCGTAACCATGGTAAACGCCGGTACACAGCATAACGTCATTCCCGACCGTTGTACTTTTGTCGTAGACATTCGCAGCAACGAGTGTTATAGCAATCAGGAGCTATTCGATGAAATACAGAAACACATCACGTGTGAAGCCCAAAGCCCGCTCCTTCCGGCTAAGCTCTTCACACGTAGCTCCGGAGCATCCGGTAGTGCAAAAGGCTATTACCATGAAACGTACTCCTTTCGGCTCACCGACCTGTCCGACCAGGCACTGATGCCGTTCCCTTCTCTAAAGATGGGACCAGGGAAAAGTGCCCGTTCACACACTGCCGATGAATTTATCTTTGTCAAGGAGATAGAGGAGGCGATAGGAATGTATTTGGAGTTGCTGGAAGGAGTGAAAATTTAAATTATCATTATCTGTTCAGCCACGGCTCCGGATTCAGTTTTTCCTTCTCTTTCCTCAATTGGAAATGTAGCACCGTACGACCATTGTCGGCCCATCCGAGAAGATTTGTCCGAGGGTCTGTTTGGTGGGTAACATCATCGCCCTGCTTCACCAAGGCCGATGACAAGTTGCAATAGACGGATATATAATTCCCGTGACGGACAAGGATATTGAACAGTCCGTTCAGTTTAAAGACAGCCGCCACTTTACCATTGAAGATGGCGCGGGCTTGGGCACCCGGTTTCCCTTGTATATCGATGCCTTTATTGTCCAGCTTGACATTGCGCAAACCTTCTACAGAATACTGGCCGTAATGGCTGGTAATGATATACGCTCCAGTGATGGGCATCGGCAACTTACCGCGATTATTAGCAAAATTCCCGGATAATTCACGGTCTGCCTTACTCATGGAGTAAGTATCCAAAGGCTGTGCCTTTGGCTTTGCGGACGTAGAGGCAGTCGCAGTTTTCTCACCAGCCTTTTTACGTGCGGCTGCCTCACGGCGCGCTTCTTCTGCCGCACGTTTACGCGCTTTCTCTATCTCTTCCGCTATCAGGCGGTCAATGCGTGCATTGAGCTGATTGGCTTCACGGCGTTTCTTATTCAGTTCGTTCTGCAATCCCCGCTGTTTCTTTTTCAGATTGGCCACCAACAACTTCTGTTCCTTCTCCTGCGCTTCCAGCTTGACTTTCTCCTCTTCACGTTCTTTCAGCAATCCTTCCTTGGCAGCCTTCACTTGCTGAAGCTCAGCCTTCTTACGGTTCAGCTGTTCCTGCTTTTTCAACACCTCCTCACCTTGCAGGCGCTGATAAGTGGCATATTCGCGTACATAACGCATGCGTCGATAGGTCTGTGCCAGGCTCTTGGCAGAGAAAATGAACATCAGCTTCTCTTCAATGGAACGGTTCTTATACAAATATTGGACGGACGATTCATATTTCTTCTTCTTGTCCTTTAGGTCACGTTGCAAGCGAGTCAACTGACGTCCCAATGAAGACAACTCGCGCTCTATGGATTCCACATCATTATTGATAGTCAGAATATAACGTCTGCGTTCTTCTATCTGTCCGGTCAGTGCAGCAAGACCTTTCAACTGGCTTCCCACATCCTTCTTGGTGGTTATCAACAGCGTCTCCGACTCTACTATCTGTTTCTGCAAGGCACCACGCTTGCTTTCCAGTTCCTTAATCAGCTTGTTGGACTGGGCAAAGAGCGGAGAAACCGGCAAAAGGAGGAGAAAGAAGAAAAGGAGAAGCTTCATAAGTTATAAGGGATTATCCAACAACTATCAACTATCAATGATCAACTAATCAAAGGTCCATCAGCATTTCCAGCAGTTCCTCCAGCTCCACCTCTTTATATTTCTGTGAGAGCTGGGTAGGGGCCAGTACAAAAGGCTTATCCGAGAAGTTGGAAAGTTCAATCTTTCCCTTTTCCAGAGAGGGTATCCCGAGTTCCTTGCCGGTAAGCACCTTCTTACCATTGGGTTTGGAAGCAGCATAAAGCAGTTTCTCCAAATGGGCAAAATCCGCCTTCTTGGGCAGCACATCCTTCAGTTCCTTACGTGTTGCACGGACATAACGTTTTCCCATACGGTCTACCAACAGAATCTCATCCGGGGTGACTTCCATACGTGCCACCTCCGTACGAAGTATCGGCATCAGAAAGGAAATCTGCATGCATTCTTCCTTCTTCAACTTCATCGTACCGTTCACAGTAAGGGTGGCATCTTTATGGGGTACCGTCAGCTGCACTTTGGAGGAAAGGCAGGCAGATTCTCCGGACAGAGAACTTGAGTGACGCGAAGTCTTGCAACCGGCAAACCCCACAGCCAGCAACAACAGCAAGGACAATAGGCGGCACGTCCTTGCCATATCATTCAGCAGGTTTAGTTTCATCTGATATATATTTCTTTTTTTCGTATTTTCTGTTTCAACGTATCAGAGCGATTGCCCTTATCCCAGGCTTGTTTCCAGTATTTCAAGGCACCTTCCGCATCGCCAGTCATGTAATAGATATCTCCGCAATGTTCCAAGACCACGTCACTGCTATCTTTATCATTCTTTATCGCCTCATCTATGTAGAGACGCGCCTCGGCATAATTACCTTTAACAAACAATATCCATGCATATGTATCGAGATAGGTGGAATTGTTCGGCTCGGCTTTCACTGTCTTGTAGCTCATCTCTTCCGCCTTGTCTAAGTCGCGACGCTCCACGGAAAGATAATATGCGTAGTTATTCAAGGCACCGATGTTTGAAGGATTGTACACCAAAGCGGAATCATAAGCCGCATAAGCTTCCGCATGCAGATTCTTGGTGTGATAAGCATCACCGATAATGGCATAAAAATCTGATACGACCTCCTTCTTGCTATCGTCCTTGACGTGTGACAAAGCCTTTTGACAGATGGCAAGAGCATCATCCGTCCGTTCCGCCTGGTTGTAGGCAATGGCCAGATAGAAATAGAACTCCAACATATCGGGATTGGACTCCACACCGGCTTCGCACAAATTCATTATTTCCTTGTAATCCTCCTGGCGCACGGCTTCCCCCAGCAATGTCATACGAGCCGCTGTGTTGGTAGGGTCTATCGCCAGAACCTGACGCAGAACCGGTCCTGCCTCCTTGTTCATTCCTTTGGAAAGAAGATATTGGGCATACAGCAAAGGTAATTGTGCCTCATCGGGCTCCTGCTCCATGATACGGTTGAAGAGCGTAATGACACGTGTGCTGTCCTTGCCTGCCTGCTCATTCTGCACGATGAACTGCCGCATCACATTCAGTTTGGTGTCCGAAGCCACTTTCTTGTTCAGTAACAGCGTGTCCAATTGCTGTTCATATAGTTCCTTCTGTCCGGTCTCTTCGTAGTAAGAAGCCAATGAGTACATGGCCATTGCATTGTCCGGCTCTTCGGCCAGCACCTTCTTGTAAATCTCATAAGCTTCCTGCTTTTTCCCGTTCTGCATATAGACATCCCCCAGTACCACCTGATAGCGCCTATCGTTGGGATACTCTTCTACCAGACTTTCTATTTCATGAAAGGCGCTCTTGTCGTCCTTCTTTTGCAGATAGATGCGGAACTTCTCCATACTGAGCTGTTCGTTCTTGCCCATCCGTTCCTCGAGCTTGTTCAGTATACCGATAACTTTGTCATACTCTTCCTGGCGGTTGTAAATCTCCAGCAAGTTGTATAGCGGGTCCAGCTTATCCGAGAAACGTACCGCCATATTTTCCAACAAGACAGCGGCTTTCTCCGTTTCGTTTTGCTGCATGTACAGATTGGCAAGTCCCTGGGCATACCAGTAATTGTCGGGAGCATTCTCCACCGCCTTTTCCAACGCGGCTTGTCCCAGCGGCACCTGCTTGAGGAACATATAATACTGGGCCATCTCATACAAAGCCGATGATGCGTTCGGGTTTATCGTCAGGCAATGTTGCAGGACATCAAAAGCTGCATCATAGTCTTTCTGGACTTTCAGACGGGCGGCCTCAAGAAAGAAGTAGTCGTAACGGCGCTGCTGTTCGGGGGTAAGCTCCTTTACGGGCGAAACATCGGCTTTCTTCGACTTCTTCCGTTTCTTCAATTCCTTCCGTGCCTTTTCAGGCCGACCGTACCCGCTCATTTTCTCCTTAGAAGCTTGAACATTGGCAGCCTGCACTCCATACGTAGTAAGGCAGAAGGCACCTATCAACAACGCAAGTATTATTTTTACTCTGATTCTCATCTATTTAATTATAAATTCTTAGCCCGTCAAAAACGGAACAATATCCATTCATTTTTTACCCGTATGCCCGAAGCCACCGGCACCGCGCTCCGTCTCATCCAGCACTTCCACTTCCTGCCAAAGAGCTTGTTCGTGACGCGCTATCACCATTTGTGCAATCCTCTCCCCATCTTCGATGACGAAGGTTTCTGCAGAAAGGTTGACGAGAATAATACAAACTTCACCACGGTAATCGGCATCAATCGTTCCAGGGGAGTTCAGCACGGTAATCCCCTTCTTAATGGCCAATCCGCTACGCGGACGCACTTGCGCCTCAAATCCTTCCGGAAGAGCGATATAAAGGCCAGTAGGCACCAGACACCGCTGCATCGGAGCCAGCGAAATAGATTCATTAAGGTTTGCACGGATATCCATTCCTGCAGACAGCTCAGTGGCATAAGCCGGAAGCGGATGCTTTGATTTATTGATGATTTGTACGTTCAACATGATGTTATTTACGATTTGACGATTTACAATTAGGGCTACTTCTATTCTTACAATTCGAGTAATTCAAGTTTCGCAATTCATCTCCGTTTCACTATAAACTTGGGCGAAAATACGGCTTTTTATACAAAATAGTGATACATTTGCAGTTAAATAATAGTAACTTCAATCGTAAATAACATCATGATGAATTGGAATACGCTCATATCTGCCAAACGTTTCGGACTGGAAGAGTTTCATCAGGAACGCCATGAAAACCGCTCGGAATTCCAACGTGACTATGACCGCCTTGTCTTCTCCGCCCCCTTCCGCCGTCTGCAGAACAAAACCCAGGTATTCCCTCTTCCCGGTAGTGTATTCGTCCACAACCGATTGACGCACAGCCTGGAAGTATCATGTGTAGGTCGCTCACTAGGCAACGATGTATCGAAAGCTCTCATTGCCCGCCGTCCGGAACTGCAAGACAGCTACCTCACCGAAATAGGCTCCATCGTTTCCGCCGCCTGCCTGGCACACGACTTGGGAAATCCTCCTTTCGGACATTCGGGAGAACGAGCAATTTCCACCTTTTTTTCTGAAGGAAAGGAATGTCCCTGAAGGGCCAACTGACACCTGCCCAATGGGAGGACCTTACTCACTTTGAAGGAAATGCAAATGCGTTCCGCCTGCTTACCCACCAGTTTGAGGGAAGGCGACAGGGAGGATTTGTACTCACCTACTCCACCTTGGCAAGCATCGTGAAATATCCCTTTTCATCGAGTCTTGCTGGCAAAAAGTCAAAATTCGGTTTCTTCATCACAGAGGAAGAAAGTTTCCGCCGCATAGCAGAAGAGTTGGGTATGGAGAAGCAGAACGATGCCCCGTTGAAATATGCCCGCCACCCGCTAGTCTATCTGGTGGAAGCCGCCGATGACATCTGCTACCAGATGATGGATATTGAGGATGCTCACAAACTGAAAATTCTGACTACACAAGAAACCAAAGAGTTGCTTCTTTCTTATTTCTCGAAAGAGCGCCAAGCACACCGGCTCAAAACGATGGAGATAGTAAGTGACACCAATGAGCAAATAGCCTATCTGCGTTCCAGCGTTATCGGGCTGCTTATCGGCGAATGCGTGCAAGCCTTTGTAGACAATGAAGAAAAGATTCTGAAAGGAGAATTTGAAGGAAGCCTCATCAACCATATATCCGAGGTACCAGCCAATGCCTACAAGCACTGTGCAGACATCTCCCTGAAGAGGATTTACCGCTCACGCGACGTACTGGACATTGAACTTGCCGGTTTCCGCATCATCAGTACCCTACTCGAACTGATGATTGACGCCGTGCGTTCTCCAGAAAAGGCATATTCGCAACTGCTCATCAATCGCGTATCGGGCCAGTACAACATAAAAGCGCCTGCACTCTATGAAAGAATACAGGCGGTATTGGATTACATCTCCGGAATGACAGATGTATTTGCACTCGATTTATACAGGAAAATAAACGGGAATAGCTTGCCAGCGGTATAACAGACGACAAGCATTCTTCCGGATAGTCCTATGATACAACCTTATTTGCTCCCGACGTAAGCTTGCATGCCTCCGGTGCGCTCGCTATGAATGACTCGATGTGGCGAATGCGCTTTTCTGCCAAAATCTCGTCCACGGCAATCAGGATACCCGTTTCCTCCACATCTCCGAAACCGTAATTGATGGCTGTACCAAACATACGCATGGTAGGGCTGAGACTCATATAGGCATTCACCAGAGGGGGAATATTATACCCCGCCTTACGGATTTCACAATTCAAAATCTTATAGTCTTCTTTAAAAGAGTCTTTACAGAAGAGAGCTGCCAATTCACTCTCGTCCGATTCCAGAAGTAACGGCTTCATCGGAGTAATCAGGTTGTCCTTATCCGCAAAGTGTTTCCGAAGAAAATAAAGAATCTTATCACGACTCTGACGATGATAGCTGGGATACATAGTCACCTTTCCGAAGAAATACTTCACATTGGGCATGACTACGGTCAGTGCGCCCAAACCATCCCACAGATTATCCAACGCAAACAGACCTTTACTGTCTGCACGCGTAGACTGATACTCCAACGTAACGAACGAACGTCCCAACTCAATGGTCGTAGGAAGATAGTCCTTCAAAAATTTATCCGAAAAGTTAAACATATGGGCAGTTGCCAGAATAGGGGCACCATGTTCATCAAAACGCACATCCGTACCTAAGATATAACGGTATCCACCCAAAATTTCTTCAGCTTCCGGATTCCAGACAATCAACTGCTTGTACGGATTGTCCATGATGTCATATTCGTCAATATCCATAGACTTGCCCGTTCCTCCTCCCGCAGCGCGGAACGCAATCTCGCGCAAACGGCCGATCTCCTTCATGGTATTCGGAGAGTCTTGGGCAGTAATGATATATATCTGGTTATGACTTCTATTGGTCATGCGCAGGCGCTTCTCCTCAGTCAACTCCGCTTTCAACAGCTCCTTGCTTATCGGTGCAATTACATCTTCCATATTTCTCTGTTAGTAGTTCTTCTTTTATATAAATACGGTCTCTCTACAATTTATATACAATATCCTTCACATATTGCGCCCATCCAGCCGGGCTTTTCGATTTATCGAAAGTTTGCCAGGGGATAGGCTTCCCTATGGTGATTGGAGTATGGCGGATGGAAAAATCGTAAGATGATCGATTTCTATCTTCGATTTGCAAAGGTTTTATTTGAGAGATATAAAGGTAAGGTAAAATACTGGCTGACTTTTAATGAGATCAATATGCTGAC
>ENA-OQBL01001070-OQBL01001070.1-human-gut-metagenome-genome-assembly--contig:-NODE-1070-length-11658-cov-2.798109_pt1 | contig 11658 bp, 12 predicted proteins | sample MGYA00242747_ERZ504553 | MGnify/ENA primary metagenome ERZ504553 (study PRJEB26092, sample SAMD00036240) | human gut metagenome | host: Homo sapiens | study: EMG produced TPA metagenomics assembly of...
ACATCAGCTCAATCTGGACATTACCAGAAAAGAAGTCCGTGACCATATCATGAACCAGATTTTCAAAGTTCTGGATGCATGCAAGGCAGATTATGTAAAATGGGATATGAACCGCAGTGTAGACAACGTATTCTCCGCAGCACTTCCAAAAGAACGCCAGGGAGAGGTTTATCACAGATATGTACTTGCAGTATATGAAATGATGGAAAGCCTTGTGCAGAGATATCCAAATCTCCTGTTTGAATCCTACTCAGGTGGCGGCGGAAGATTTGATGCAGGAATGCTCTATTATTCTCCGCAGATCTGGTGCAGCGATAACACTGATGCTATTGACAGACTGAAAATCCAGTACGGTACTTCTTTCGGATATCCGGTAAGTGCAATGGGGGCTCATGTCAGCGTATGCCCGAACCACCAGTCCGGCAGGATCACACCATTCGAGACAAGAGGAACGGTTGCATCATCCGGTACATTTGGCTATGAACTGGATCTGATGAAGATGTCCGAAGAAGACAAAAAGACAGCCAGAGAGCAGATTCTGAAATACAAAGAAATCGAGCATCTGGTACAGTCCGGAGATTACTATCGTCTGATAAATCCATTTGAAAACAACAACCATGTACTTTGGCAGTTTGTATCCAAAGACAAAAAAGAAACAGTTGTGTGCGGAGTAAGACTCCACAGCGAAGCTAATCCGTATATCTATCTTTTCTATCCTCAGGGACTGGATGCAGATCTGCATTACGAAGACATTGCAACCGGAAAAGTATACACAGGCGCAGCACTGATGAAAGCAGGACTGCCATTACCACTGACAACAGGTGATTACCAGCCAATCAGATTTACATTTAAGGCAGTGGAGAAATAATTACCGAATCAAATAAGTTATCTGATTCAATTGTAGGTGACTGTTTGAACATAATAAAAAGATGAAAACCAGTAATTAAGTTTATTAATAGCAGATAAGCTTAGTTACTGGCATTTTTTTGTCCATTTGCCATCTATAGATATCAATCAATAAATAATCACAAAATTTTATATGATATATCTTTATAAGATGTTGTAGAATGATGTAAAATAGTCGTAGAATTATAAAAAACGAGGCAGGTAAAGAAAAATGAAAGAGAAAATCAAAAAATGCCGGGAAGAATCAGAAATTATTTTTGCTCACATATGAGTGCGCAGGTTACAGTAACAGTAGTATTACTTCTGATTCTGGCAGGTCTGGTCCTTCAGATTTACGTAAAAAATCAATATTTTAATTATCTGCTCAGGAATACCAGATCAATGGAAGAATCCATGATTGAAACATCGACGATTAATATTGATGCAAATCTGAAGGATATCATCAGTGCTGCATGCAATGTAGGAGTTAATGAGACATTAAGAGTTCTGGTAGAAAACACGGAAGCAGACGGAATACTTCTGGCAAAAGAAAAACTGACATTGGGCAGCAGAATGGATGATATTGCTCATCAGATTGGAAGTGTTGTATCTATTGCAATTGTATCAGATGAAGGTCTGTGGCAGGAGTATGGGGTTTATTGGTACCAGACATCTTCAAAAGGAGTATGGGAAGATGGCAATCTGGATAAACTTCAGGAAATATATGAAAAGACCATGGCACTTCAGAAAGAGAAAGCAAATGTCAGGTACTATGTAGAGACAGATCCTGCTGTTCACAGTCAGTGGCCGCAGATAAGAATGGTACATATTGCAGTTCCGCTGATTGGAAAAACTTACAGTTATTCTCATGTGAAAAATGTAGCGGTCGTATCTTTCGATATGGGAGATATTCTGGAAAAAAGTGCTTTTGACAGAGTAGCTGATAAACCTCTTTCGATTGGATATATTGCAGATGAAAATAACAGAATCATTTACCATCCAAATGAAGAGTACGATGGAATGACAGTGGAAAGTTACAGAAAAACGCTGGACAGTACCGAGAATATCAGCAGATCATTAAAATATTTTGGATGGACAGCATATATTACCACGGATCTTGGAAAAATTGCGTGCACAGGTTAACCAGATGTATACCAGAAGCATTTATGTATATCTGTTTTTGTTGTGTATCTGTGGATTTTTATGGCAGTTTACAATACGAAGAGTATTAAAACCAATTGATATTATACGGGATTCTATGCGAAATATTAAACTTTCCAAGAATCTTCCGAAGATAGAAGTAAAGGGAACCAATGAGATATGGCAGTTGGCTGGTTATTATAACGAAATGGCGGAAACTCTGGAACGACAGTACAAGGAAATACGTAGATATTATCGTGAAAAGAATCTTTCTATCCGTCAGAAAAATAAGGCAGAGAAAGAAGCTCTGGAATCACAGATCAATGCACATTTTCTCTGCAATACACTGACTGCGATCAATTATAATGCGATAGATAATGAAGATTATGAGGTAGCAGATCTTCTGAAAAAGGCTTTCTAATATGCTTTCATATACATTCTCAAGGAAGCTTGTGTCAGTAAGTCTGGGGACAGGAACTGAGATGGGTAGAGCAGTATCTATATCTGCAGAAGTTCAGGCTTATGGATGTGTTTGACTACGAGATTGAATTTCCAGGGAAAAATACGGCGAATGGCCATGCTGTAAACTGTTTATTCAGCCATTTGTGGAGAATTCTATCTTCATGGTTTGAAGGAAGAGAAAGCGGGGGTAATGATCCGTATTACGGGTCACATTGATGGATCCAGATTCCGTCTTTGCATTGAAGATAATGGATGTGGAATGAATGAAGATACAGAGAAACTGATGCAGCAGATTCTTATGGAAAAGCATACTTTGGATTTGGCAGGAACAGGAATCGGGATTCAGAATGTAGTGACAAGACTGCGAATGTATTATGGAGAAGAACTTTCTGTAGTTTTGGAATCAGAACCTGAAAAGGGGGACAAAATTTTACTTTCTGGCTTCCAATACCAGAGAATCCGGAGAAAGATATAGAGTAAATAAATGTAGCAAAAAAAGGTAACAGAGGAGGTCTTTATACATTGAGAATTTTAATTGCAGAAGATGAGCAGAGAACCAGACAGGGATTAGTAAGGGTTTTGCAGAGCCTGAGGGATGAGTATGAGATTGTGGCACAGGCATCTAATGGAAAAGCAGCGCTGGAAATGATTCTGGAACAGAAGCCGGATGTGGTTTTTATTGATATCAAGATGCCGTTTATGGACGGGCTTTCAGTAATAGAAGCTGCCAGAGCTCAGGGAATTAAGGCAGAATTTGTGATTGTAAGTGCATATGCAGATTTTGATTTTGCCAAGCAGTCAATTTCTCTTGGTGTAATAGAGTATCTTCTGAAACCTCTTACAAGAGATGAGGCAGAAGCAGTACTGAAGAAAATTGAGAATAAGATCAGTGGAAAAAATAGCTATTCCCGCAGAAAATCCAGAAATTTGAGAGATAAATATCCGGATGCCCACCCTATGATTCTGCAAGCTCTGGATATCATACAGAGTGGATATGCCGGAAAAATAAGCCAGAAGAAATTGGCAGAAGATCTTGGGCTGAGCCAGGAATATTTCAGTTATCTTTTTGGAAAAAATATCGGAGAAAATTTCAGCACTTTTCTAAGGGAGTATAGAATTGAACAGGCACAGTATATGTTGAGGGAAGAAATATGTGATCAGAGGGATGTTCCTTATCAGGTAGGATTTTCCGATTCTAAATACTTCAAAAAAGTCTTTCGCGAGGTGACAGGAAAGAGTCCATCTGAATATCTGTCAGAAATAAAAGAGTAAAAATATAAGAAATATATGGAAAATATCCTGAAAATCTTAAAATATTTCCTTAATCTTAAAATATTATCCGTACAAAATTCCTTTTTCCATAAATCTTGGTTATGCGGTGGAAATTTGAATGGTAAAATATATACAACAAAACAACAGAGAGACGACTTAAAATTGTGCAACTAACCAAAACAAAATTCAACTAAGAAGGAAAAAGGGAGGAAAAAACATGAAAAAAACATTATTTACAGCAACATTATTGGCGGCTTCGCTGATGGCGGCATCAACTGTACAGGCAGCTCCGCAGGAAGTTACAATGTGGCATTATTTTGATCAGAAGCCAGAGCAGGAAATGCTCGCAGACATGGTTGAAGAATATAATTCTTTACAGGATGACATTCACATCAATGCAACATTCGTATCCAGAACAGAGTTAATGAACCAGTACACAGTTGGAGCACTTTCAGGAGAACTTCCTGATATCGGACAGGTAGATTCACCGGATATGGAATCCTACATATCTCTCGGAGTATTCGAAGATATCACTGATGAGCTGGAATCATGGGGAGAACTGGATCAGTTCTATGATGGACCATTAAGCTCCTGTAAAGACCCTGATGGAAAAGTTTACGGACTTCCACAGAATAGTAACTGTCTTGCACTTGCTTGCAATATGGATCTTCTGAAAGCAGCCGGATATGATCATATGCCGCAGAGTCTTGATGAGTTCAAGGAAATGGTTGCAGCAACAACAGATGCATCCAATGATGTATACGGATTCGCAATGTGTGCAGTATCTACAGAAGAAGGAACATTCCAGATCCTTCCATGGCTGAGATCTGTACAGAATGGAACTGGCGTTAATGTTGATAATATTACTGCTGATTCTGCTGTAAATGGATTACAGACACTTGGAGATTTTGTAGCAAACGGATACATGAGTAAAGAGTGTGTAAACTGGACACAGGCAGATGCATGGAATCAGTTCTGCGCAGGAAAAGCTGCATTTGCAGAATGTGGAACATGGCATCTGGCACAGACAGATGCAATCAACGGAGCATTTGAATATGACTTTACACTTCTTCCAACAGGCGACGAAGGAACCTCTACATCTACAATCGGTGGTGAGAACTTTGGTGTCTGCAAAGGATCAGAAAACAAAGAAGCATGTGCTAAATTCCTTGAGTGGCTCTGCTCACAGGAAAACGAAGCAAAATGGGCAGCTGTAGGCGGAAAGATTCCTACAAGACAGGATGCGACAGCTGAATACACATTTGAGCAGGATGGATTTAAGGTATTTACAGATGAAATGAATTATGCGCAGGCTCGTGGACCGCACGCTGAATGGCCATCTATTTCTGAAGCGGTTTATACAGCAACACAGTCTGTAATCGTAGACGGAACATCTGCAAAAGACGCTCTTGAAACAGCAGCAGCTAAAATTAATCCAATCGTAGAAGAAACTCCTCTTCCTGAAAGCAACTAAAACTAACAAACAGGGAAGGATGTGGCTTTAATGGCAGCAAAGTCTAGGACTATGGCGCAGCAAAAGACGAAAGAAGCATACTGTTTCATTGTACCTGCATTTATTTATATGATCCTTGTGCTGGGATACCCGATCGTTTATAACATTATTCTCAGTCTTAAGGATGTAAATGTAAAGAACCTGAAATCAGGAACTTCCGTATTTGTCGGATTACAGAACTATATTGATTTATTCCATGATCCGACATTTCTTCTGGTTCTGCGCAATACATTTATTTTTACAATAGCTTGTCTTATTTTCCAGTTTACCATCGGATTTGCATTTGCGATGTTTTTCAATCAGAAATTTAAACTCGCAGGTCCGATCAGAGGTCTGATTCTTGTCAGCTATATGATGCCAATGGCAGTAACTGGTCTTCTTGGTAAAAATATCTTTTCCAATGCAGGTCTTATCAATGACCTGCTTGGAAAAATCGGAATCAGCGGTCCGGAATGGCTGGTTAACACCAGCACAGCTCTGATTGCAGTAATTATTATGAACTGCTGGGTAGGTATTCCGTTTAATATGCTCCTTCTTGTATCAGGACTTACAAGTATTTCACCGGATGTATACGAGAGCGCATCCATGGATGGAGCAAACTGGGGACAACGTTTTCTTTTTATAACTCTTCCCCTGATGAAAGAGTCAATTCTTGCAGTACTGATGTTAGGATTTATCTATACATTCCGTGCATTTGACCTGATGTATATCATGACAGCCGGAGGTCCGTTGAATTCAACAGATGTGCTGGGAACATATTCTTATATGTTATCATTTACACAGTTTAACTTTTCAAAAGGTGCGGCAGTTGCAATGGTACTGTTTGCATGCCTGTTCCTTATTGGTCTGTTCTATCTGAAACTGTTATCAAAAGAAGAGGAGGAAGGCTGATATGGATAATATGACAGGTGCTGAAAAAGGCAAAAAGAGATCAGAAATTCGATATTTGCACTTCTTATTGCATTTATCTTCTTATTTCCGATTTACTGGCTGATACAGATTTCATTTAAGTCAGATGCAGAAACATTTGGAAAGGTTCTTACCTATTTTCCACATGATTTCACCTTTGAACCGTGGCTGGAAAACTTAACAGATAAAACGTTTCTGATATCTTTGAAAAACAGTTTTCTTAATGGACTTTTGACAATGGCAATTGCTCTGGTACTCGGTGTCCCGGCAGCATATGGAATGGGAAGATACAGAGTAAAAGGTGGAAATGTTTTCCTTCTTACATTTCTGATTTCACAGATGCTTCCTCCATCCCTGACATTGACCCCAATGTATCTGATTTTCAGTAAATTGGGCTTTCTTGGAAATCATCTGACAGCTCCGGTTGCGATTGCAGCCAGTTCTATACCGTTTGTAATCGTAACATTGAGACCTTATTTCAGAAGTATTCCGGTATCATTGGATGAGGCCGCAAGACTGGATGGATGCGGATCGGTAAAAGCATTTCTCATGGTTATGCTTCCGGCAGTAAAAAACAGGAATTATTACTATCATGGTTATTTCATTCCTGAACGGCTGGAATGATCTGGTATATTCAATGACATTTAATGTTGCATGAGACAATGAGACCTTTGACAGCGAATATTTATAAATTCCAGAGTGCATATGGTACAAGATGGAACTGTATCATGGCTTATGGTGCAATACTGGTACTTCCGGTAATTCTGATGTTTATTTTCTTACAGAAATATATTGTAGGCGGTCTTGTCGCAGGTGCGGTAAAAGACTGATAAAATAAAGCTATTATTTATATTATAAACAAGTTCAGCGGATTAGAACAAAACAGATAAAACTGCAGTTCCAATTCGCTGAACTCCATTAAGAATGAAAAGGAGAAGGCAGAAATGGCAAATTCAGGAAGAAGTAAGAGACGTATATGGGTATTTTGAGCAAAAAGGAAATGCGCTGTGCTACCGTTATGAGGCTGAACGGGTAAGAATTGAGCCGTGGGGTGCTGACAGCCTTCGTGTACGTGCATGGAAAACCGCAGAGATGGATCAGGCAGACTGGGCATTGATCAAACCAGAGAAGGAAATCACACCGGAAATCGAAGTTCGCGAAGACGGAGCAACGATCCGTAATGGTAAGATCCGTGCAGAGATTAATCTGATCGGTAAAATTGCATTTTATAATCAGAAAGGAGAACTTTTACTGGATGAGTATGTCCGCAACAGAAAAGATATGTTCGGAAATACCTGCAGTTCTCTTGAAGTAGAAGCTAGAGAATTTAAGCCTATCACAGGTGGGGATTACAGACTGACAATGCGTTTTGTTTCCACACCGGAGGAGAAAATATATGGTATGGGCCAGTATCAGCAGCCATACCTTGATGTAAAGGGAGCTGATCTTGAACTGGCACACAGAAATTCACAGGCAAGTGTTCCGTTCATGCTTTCTAGTCTTGGATATGGATTCTTGTGGAATAATCCGGCTGTAGGACGTGTAAATTTTGGCAAAAATATTACAACATGGGAAGCATTTTCTTCCAAGAAACTGGATTATTGGATCACAGCAGGTGACACACCGGCCGAAATCGAAGAAGCTTATGCAAATGCAACAGGCAAAGTTCCGATGATGCCGGAATATGCAATGGGATTCTGGCAGTGCAAACTTCGTTATCAGACACAGGAAGAACTTCTTGAAGTAGCAAGAGAATATAAACGCCGTAACCTCCCGATTTCTGTAATAGTTGTTGACTTCTTTCACTGGCCAATGCAGGGCGAATGGAAATTTGACCCGACATACTGGCCGGATCCGGATGCAATGATCAAAGAACTGAAAGATATGGGAATTGAACTGATGGTTTCCATCTGGCCGACAGTAGATTACAGAAGCGAGAATTTCAATGAAATGAAGAGTAAAGGTCTTCTGATCCGCGTAGATTCCGGATATCCGATATCCATGGATTTTCAGGGAAATACACTTCATTACGATGCAACTAATCCGGAAGCACGTGAATATGTATGGGAAAAAAGCAAAGAAGAATTATTATGATAAAGGTGTAAAAGTATTCTGGCTGGATGAAGCAGAACCGGAATATACAGTTTATGATTTCGAGAATTATCGTTATCATCTCGGACCGGATATTCAGGTTGGAAATATTTATCCTGTTATGTATGCAAAGACATTTTTTCGATGGAATGAAAGCAGAAGGACAGGAGAACATTATCAATCTTCTCCGCTGCGCATGGGCCGGTTCACAGAAATATGGTGCACTGGTCTGGTCCGGAGACATCAAATCTTCCTTCCCGAGTATGAAAAATCAGGTTGCAGCAGGTCTTAATATGGGAAATTGCAGGTATTCCGTGGTGGACAACAGATATCGGCGGATTTTTTGCGGAGCAAATATAAATGATCCGGAATTCCATGAACTTCTGGTCCGTTGGTTTGAATATGGATGCTTCTGTCCGGTTATGAGACTTCACGGTATATCGCTGGCCGCTTCAGCCTCAGTATGGTACAACTGGTGGAGCTACATGTGTATCAGGAGCACCAAATGAGGTATGGAGTTACACAGATCAGGTTTGTGAGATTCTGTCAGATTATTTGAGATTAAGAGAGCGCATGCTTCCATATATTACAGAATTGATGGAGGAGGCTCATGAAAAAGGAACTCCTGTTATGCGTCCGCTGTTCTATGACTTCCCGGAAGACAAAGAAAGTTGGAATGTAGAGACAGAGTATATGTTTGGACCAAAAGTTCTGGTAAAACCGATCACAGATGCAGATGCACGTGAGACAGATGTATATCTTCCTGGTGGAGCCTCCTGGACAAATGCATGGACAGGTGAAACCTTTGAAGGTGGACAGAAAGTACATGTGGCAGCACCGATCGAGCAGATTCCATTGTTTACAAGAGATGGTTACAAACTGCCGATGAAATAAAGAAGTTTAAAGATCAGGAGGGTGTCGCAGAATTATCGAGGGATAATTTTCGACACCCTTTTAAAGAACATTTAACGGTGTCACCGCTGATCCAAATGGATGATAAAGGAGAAGAAAAAATGGGAAAAGCAGCAAATTCAAGTATTTCTCTTAAACAGATTCATGTTACAGATAATTTTTGGAATAAATATGTGCATCTGGTAAAGGATGTGATTATTCCTTATCAGTGGGATATTCTGAATGATAAACTGGAAGATGTAGAAACCAGTCATTGTATAGAAAATTTCAAAATTGCAGCAGGAGAAAAAGAGGGAGAATTTCAGGGCGCCGTATTTCAGGATACGGATGTTGCAAAATGGCTGGAAGCAGTTGGTTTTGTGTTAAATTATGAAAGAGATGAAAAGCTGGAAGAATTGGCTGATGAGACGATTGAACTGATCGGACGTGCACAGCAGCCGGATGGATATTTAAATACATATTTTACGATCAAAGAACCGGATGGACGATGGAGTAATCTTATGGAAGGTCATGAGCTTTATACAGCAGGGCATATGATCGAGGCAGCAGTAGCATACTATGAAGCAACCGGAAAACGTAGATTCCTGGAAATTGTATCAAAATTTGCAGATCTTGTCTGCCAGACTTTCGGATCGGAAGAGGGAAAAATCCATGGATATCCGGGACATCAGGAAATAGAACTGGCACTTGTAAAGCTTTACCGTGTAACACGTGAGAAAAAATATCTGGATCTGGCAAAATATTTCATAGATCTGAGAGGTACTGGCAAAAATTATTTTCTGGAGGAGGAAAAGAGACCGGGACATAAGCGTATTTTTCCGGATTTTGTAAATTATGATACCATGTATGCGCAGGCACATAAACCGGTAAGAAAACAGAGAACAGCAGAAGGACACGCTGTAAGAGCAAACTATATGTATTCTGCAATGGCAGACCTGGCATATGAATATCAGGATAAAGAATTACAGCAGGCATGCCGAAACTTGTGGGATAATATGGTGCACAAAAGAATGTATATTACAGGAAGTGTTGGATCTTCTGGATTCTTGGAACGATTTACAACAGATTATGATCTGCCAAATGACAGCAATTATTCTGAGACATGTGCTACGATTGCACTTGCTATGTTTGGAAAGAGAATGGCAGATATGGAGAAGGATGCTTCTTATATGGATGTAGTGGAACGGGCTTTATATAATACACTTTTATCAGGCATAGCTATGGATGGAAAAAGCCTTTTTTTATGTAAATCCTCTGGAAGTATGGCCGGTAAGCTGTATGCCGAGAACTTCACGCGAACATGTGAAACCTGTCAGGCAGAAATGGTTTGGTGTTGCATGCTGCCCGCCAAACATTACCAGAACATTGGCATCTCTTGGACAATACATCTATTTCCAAGAAGAAAATGAAATTTACGTAAATCTGTATGTTGCAAATGAAACAGAAGTTACACTTAATGGAGTTCCGTTCAAAATTACGTTAAAAGGAAATTTCCCATGGGAAAACAAGATGACAGTTTCTGTAGATGGTGTGCAAGAAACTGAGGCGATGATCGCATTCAGGGTTCCGGCATATGCAGAGAATTTCAAAATTTTGAGAAACGGTAAAGAAGAGAATCTGACAGAAGACCATGGATATATTAAAATTTCCGGAAAAATGTATAAAGAAATATTTGAAATAAGTTTTGATGCAGAGCCAGTATTTGTTCATGCAAATCCACAGGTAAGAGTTGACAGTGCAAAAGTGGCAGTAGTAAAGGGACCTCTGGTTTACTGTGTGGAAGAAGCGGATAACGGGGAGAATCTTTCTTCTGTTATGGTTAATACTGATCAGAAGATTGAAGAAACATATGATGACGAACTTCTGGAAGGATGCAGTGTACTCCATATAACCGGCAAAAAAATTTCAGAGAAGGGCTGGAATGAAGGAACATTGTATCAGAACAGAAAAGCAGAACTGGAAGATGTTAAATTGACATTGGTACCATATTGTTATTGGGGAAACCGTGAAAATGGAGAAATGCTTGTGTGGATGAAGGAACTTTTTTATATGTAATTCGCTGATAAAATAAAGGAAAAATAAAAGGAGATCGCAGAAAAATATGTGGTCTCCTTTTGGTCTGTTCAGTATTTGTTTGATTATAGGCTGACAATTATTTTTTCATTTTTTGGAATTATGCTCCGATTCCGGATTCATCCCGTCGATTATATGCTCAATCATCATCTTTTTTACATAAACATCAAAGCTTAACAGACAGATAAAGGAAAATCTTTTCAGGTTCGCCTGATCTTCTTCATCTGCGTCCCCGAAAGTATCCTGTGCTGTTTTGTATTTGCGCAGCAGGTCATTTTTTCAGGGATTCAATCTGTTCCTTTTCCATGCTGAAAACTTCATTATAAATATAAGTCATATCTTTCTCAGTCATGGATTTAAAATATTTCTGCGCAATCGGTGTGAGCAGAGTCTGGATATCA
>ENA-OQBL01001071-OQBL01001071.1-human-gut-metagenome-genome-assembly--contig:-NODE-1071-length-11640-cov-2.808217_pt1 | contig 11640 bp, 12 predicted proteins | sample MGYA00242747_ERZ504553 | MGnify/ENA primary metagenome ERZ504553 (study PRJEB26092, sample SAMD00036240) | human gut metagenome | host: Homo sapiens | study: EMG produced TPA metagenomics assembly of...
CGGATCACTGATCGATCCCGCTGCCATAATGCTCCACGGATAAATGCTCTCTTGCAGCATGTCTGCTGCACCAGCATCCCATCCGCTCTCCGGTGATTTATTTTCCGGGACCGGTACGGTTCATGATCCCAGCGCAGCGTCTGCATGATCTGTAAAACCTCCTGTTTCTCTCCAAATATTTTTTGCAACAGCAGACCATATTTGTCTGCAGCAAAGAATTTTCGTTGGAAACTACAAGCTTTCCCCCTTCATCCAGCATGCCTTCCAGTTCCAGTATTCCTGCCAGTTCTGCGATCTGGCAATGTCTGCTCCGTCCGAACTGTTTTGCCAGTTCCTCTTTTACTTCACTCGAAAACGACATCCTATTTTCCTCTCAGCGCATCTTTCCCGATATCGCGATGTTCAATTTTCAATCCGTATTCCCGGATTTTTTTCTGACTCAGACGCTTGTACAATTCATTGGCAAGTGTGACGGAACGATGTTTTCCTCCGGTACATCCGATGGAAATTACCAGCTGATTCTTGCCCTCGGAAATATAGTGTGGAATCAGAAATGTCACCATATCTTCCAGCTTGTTTAAAAAGATCTTTGCCTCATCATATTTCATGACATACTGCTGGATTTCCACATCATTTCCTGTCTTCGGACGAAGTTCTTCCACATAATACGGATTTGGCAGAAACCGCACATCCATGACGATATCAGAATCTGCCGGAATTCCATACTTGAATCCAAAAGAAAGGATAGTAACATACATACTGTTAAATTCTTCATCCTGCACAAAGATCTTTTCCAGTTCTGTTTTTAATTCTCTCGTAAGCAGACGGCTGGTGTCGATAATATAATCCGCTTCTTTTTTCAGAAATTCCATTTTCTGACGTTCCCGCATGATTCCCTTATCCACACGCTCTCCCTGTGCCAGCGGATGGCTTCTTCGGGTCTCTTTATAGCGTTTTACAAGAACCGCATCCTCTGCATCCAGAAACAGCACTTCATACTGGACATCCTTACTTTTTAAAATTTCCAGCATATCCTGCACTTTATCCAGATTTTCACCGCTCCGCGCATCAATTCCGATCGCCACATTTTTCATCTGCGTATCAAAATTTGTTGCAAAATCCACAAGTTTATCCAGAAGCGGAATCGGAAGATTATCGATACAAAAGAATCCCATATCTTCCATCATTTTCATTGCTGTACTTTTTTCCGGCTCCTGACATGCCCGTCACAATTACAAATCTCATCTAGAACTCTCCTATCATTTTTCACTTCCGGTTCAAGTGTCACACCAGACTGTTTTTTTCACACGTTCCTGTACATCTTTCATCAGCTGCAAAATCTCTGCTGCGGTGGCATTTCCTCTGTTTATCACAAATCCACAGTGTTTTTCGGAAACCTGGGCATCCCCCACTGCATAGCCTCTCAGTCCGGCATCCATAATCAGTTTTCCTGCAAAATACCCTTCCGGACGCTTGAATGTACTTCCTGCACTTGGATACTCCAGCGGCTGCTTCTCCACACGTTTTTCCCTGAGTTCTGCCATCTTTGCACGGATCTCCTGCTCCGGTGCCGGCGTCAGGGACAACTCTGCCTCCAGTACCAGAAAATGATTCTTGGGAATACAGCTGTGCCGGTAGGACAGATCCAGTTCCTCCCGTGAGAGTACCTTTTGCTCACACTCTGGGGTAAGCACTGTCACCTGCCGGATGACATCTTTCATTTCTCCGCCATAGGCACCCGCATTCATGGTCACTGCACCGCCCATACTTCCCGGAATTCCGGCAGCAAATTCCATGCCGCCCAGACCGGCAGCTGCCGCTTTTGCAGCCACCTGGGAAAGCAGGGCACCTGCCTGCGCACGCAGGATATTTCCCTGCACTTCCACCGCATTCATCTGTGCCCCGACTTCAATAACAAGTCCACGGATTCCTTTGTCTCCAACCAGAAGATTACTTCCGTTTCCGATCACGGTCACTGCAAGCCCTTTCTTTTTAGCCAGGCCAAGAATTACCGGAAGTTCCTGTTTCTTTGGACACACGTAAAGATCCGCAGGACCTCCCACGCGAAATGTCGTGTGATTTTTTCATCGGTTCCTGCTGATATACGACCAGCTCAGGCAATGCCGCCCTGATTTCTTCAAGCCACTGATCCATTATGCCTCCTTCAGGAAAGCCACATAGCCGTGCAATGCCTCATACAGATCCACTTTGCTGATGATTTCCCATGGTGCATGCATATTCAGTACGGCAACTCCGCTGTCAATAACATTCATGCCATAATTTGCAAGAATATATGCGATGGTTCCGCCGCCTCCCTGATCTACTTTTCCAAGTTCTGATGTCTGGAACGATACATCATTATCATCAAAAATTCTGCGCAGTCTTGCAATATACTCTGCATTTGCATCATTGGAACCTGATTTTCCTCTGGCTCCTGTATATTTGTTCAGGACAAGCCCCTTTCCAAAGTAAGCACAGTTACGTTTTTCCATCACAGACGGATAATTCGGATCAAATGCCGCAGATACATCGGAAGAAAGCACTCTGGAATTATGCAGCGCTCTGCGCACTTTCAATTCGCTGTATTCCCCAAGCAGATTGATGATCTCTGCCACACTGTCCTCAAAGAAATGGGACTGCATGCCGGATGCACCGACACTTCCGATCTCCTCTTTGTCTACCAGAAGACATACGCTGGTATGCTGTGGCTTTTCAATCTCAAGCATTGCCGCAAAAGACGGATAAGCACACACTCTGTCGTCATGTCCGTATCCCATGATCATGCTGCGGTCAAAGCCGTAATCTCTGGCAGCCCCTGCCGGGACAACTTCAATCTCCGCAGACAGAAAATCTTCCTCGTCCACACCGTACTCTTTGGACAGAATATTTAAAATATTTACCTTTACGCGGTCTTTCATCTCTTTTTTCTCTTTTTCATCATCACTTGCTGCCGGAATACTTCCAACAAGCAGATCAAGGTTTTCTCCTTCGATCACCTTGGATGCCTTTTTCTCCATCTGTTCTCCCGCTAAATGAATCAGCAGATCACTCACGCCAAAAACAGGATCTTCCGGTTTTTCTCCGATATTGACCGTAACCGTTGTACCGTCTTTTTTACAGATTACACCGTGCAGTGCCAGTGGAAGTGTCACCCACTGGTATTTCTTCACACCTCCATAATAATGCGTATCTAACAGTGCCATCTCCGTATCTTCATATAACGGTACCTGGTTTTAAATCCATACGTGGGGAATCAATATGTGCGCCGAGAATGTTCATTCCTTCCTCGATGTCTTTTTCGCCGATCACAAACAGAGCCAGACCTTTTCCCATATTATTGGCAACAATGCGGTCTCCGGCTTTTAATTTTGCATTCTGCGCGATCTTTTCACTCAGATCTGTAAATCCGGCTTCCTTTGCCTGCCGGTAGAATTCCGCTGCACACTCGCGCTCGGTCTTGCAGGAAGATATAAACTTACGGTATTCTTCCGCAAATGTAAATACATCCTGTCTTTTGGTTCCTTCCGGGTATTTCTCCCACGCATTCTTCTTTTTTCCCATGATTTCTTACATCTCCTCATTTACTCTCGTCTATTCTTCATCATTGCTTTTTGTCATATTTGCCTGGACTCTGCGATACAATTCCTGTGCCGCATTGTAGCCCATCTTCTTCTGTCTGTGGTTGACAGCCGCAGTCTCACAGATAACCGCCAGATTACGTCCCGGGCGGATTGGAAGGGAATGACATACTACCTTATTGCCCAGATATTCGATATATTCTTCTTCCAGTCCCAGGCGGTCATAATCCGCATCTTTTTTCCAGTCTTCCAGTTTGATCACCAGATCAATCTGCTGCTTTTCCTTGACGCACTCTACACCATACAGAGTCTTTACATCTATGATGCCAATGCCCCGCAGTTCAATAAAATGCCGGGTCACTTCCGGAGAAGTTCCGATCAGTGTATGTTCATTGATCTTGCGGATTTCCACTACATCATCCGTAACCAGACGATGTCCGCGGCGGATCAATTCCAGAGCCGCCTCGCTTTTTCCGATTCCACTGTCTCCTGTAATCATGAGACCCTCGCCATATACATCGACCAGAACCCCGTGAACGGTAATACAGGGTGCCAGTTCTTCACCCAGTGTATAGATCAGCTCTGCCATAAATTCAGAAGTCGGACGGTCCGTACCAAGAACCGGCACTTCATTTTTTATTGCCTCTTCTAAGAAAATTTCATCTGGCTGCAGACTGCGGCAGAAAATCACACATGGGATATCAAACTTCAGAAACGCATCATAACGGGTTTTCTTTTCCGCATCACTCATCTGCTGGATAAACGTATATTCTACATTTCCAATCATCTGTATTCTTGATTCTTCGAAATGTTCAAAATATCCGGTCAGCTGTAATGCCGGACGATTCACATCGCTGGAAATAATCTTACATTTTTTCAGATTGATATCCGGCGTAAAATTTTTCAGATTTAAAACCTGCGCAACTTTTGCAACACTAACACTTCCATTTGACATATTCATTTCCCCCTGTGGCTCATATTAAGCAGTACCTGTGCCGGACTGCCTTTTTATAAACAGATTGTACCATGAATCTTTCCATATCACAAGTTGCTAAGCCGGTCCGGAATGCAGGGTATCATATACATTCTGTGCAGCCGCCAGATTCATGCTGTCGGTTTCTGCCAGCTCCTCCACAGATGCGTTTTTCATATTTTCCATAGACTGGAATCTGCGCATCAGTGCCTTTCTTCTGGCCGGTCCGATTCCCTCAATGTCATCTAAAATGGAGTGTACCTGTGCCTTGGAACGCAAAGACCGGTGATACTCAATGGCAAACCGGTGTGCTTCATCCTGAATCCGGGTAATCAGTTTAAATCCCTCTCCATGCCGGTCAATCGGAATTTCCACATTGTGGAAATACAGTCCCCTTGTACGGTGATTGTCATCCTTTACCATACCGCAGACCGGAATATCCAGTCCCAGTTCTTCCAGCACCTGCAGACAGATATTTACCTGGCCGCGTCCACCATCCATCATAATGATATCCGGGAAGCGTGTAAAACTTCCGACTTCCTGTGGCATATTTTTTTCTTCCAGTTCTTTCTGTTCCTGCATGCCGTGCGTAAACCGCCGGGTCAGGACCTCATGCATGGAAGCGTAATCATCCGGTCCCGATACCGTGCGGAGTTTAAATTTCCGGTAATCGCTGCGTTTCGGCCGTCCTTTTTCGTATACAATCATAGAACCTACGGTTTCAAATCCGTTGATATTAGAAATATCATAGGCCTCCATACGATTAAGCCCTTTCATGCCAAGCAGCTGCTCAATCTCTTTTACCGCGCCGATGGTACGCCCTTCTTCTCTCTTAATCTTTTCTTTATCCTGGCTGAGCACCAACTGTGCATTTTTCGCAGCCAGCTCCACCAGCTTTTCTTTGAGTCCTTTCTGCGGAATCCGTATCGTCACTTTCCGCCCGCGTTTGGCACTCAGCCATTCTTCCAGCACCGGAATGTCTTCGATTGCTTCCTGGAGCATGATTTCCCGCGGGACAAACGGCGTCCCAGAATAATACTGTTTCACAAAATTTACCAGAATATCCCCTGTGCTTTCTTCTGATCCCACACGCACATGAAAATGATCCCTTCCGATAATCTTTCCACTGCGGATAAAAAATCACCTGAACGACAGCATCCCGGTCATCGCTCGCTAACGCAATGATATCCTTGTCCTCCCCATCCGTATTGGTAATCTTCTGCTTCTGTGCAATCTGGCTGACACTGTTTAACAGCTCACGGTATTCGATGGCCCGCTCAAATTCCATCTCCTCGGATGCCTTCTGCATGTTTTCTTTTAATTCACGTATTACCGGTCCATAGTTTCCATTTAAAAATTCCAGTGCCTTACTGACCTGCTTTCCATACGTCTCTTTATCCACATGCCCCTGACAGGGAGCATCACACTGATGAATATGATAATTCAAGCAGGCACGTTCTAATCCGATATCTCTCGGAAGCTTACGGTTACAGGTGCGCAGTTTATAAAGTTTATTGATCAGCTCTATCGTATCTTTTACCGCACCGGCACTCGTATACGGTCCAAAATAACGAGACTTATCTTTTTTTCACCTGGCGGGAAAAAAGGAACCCGCGGAAAATCTTCCTGCACCGTCACCCGGATATAAGGGTACGTCTTGTCATCCCGCAGCATCGTATTATATTTGGGTGTGTGCTCTTTGATCAGATTGCACTCCAGCACCAAAGCCTCCAGCTCGGAATCGGTAATAATATACTCAAACCGTGCAATGTGCTCCACCATCTGTTTTTTCTTGATGCCCTCATCATGACTCGGCTGAAAATACTGCCGCACCCGTTTGCGCAGGCTGACTGCTTTTCCTATATATATGATCGCATCTGTTTTGTCATGCATAATATAAACTCCCGGTTGATCCGGGAGTTTACGTAATTCTTCCTGAAAGTCGAACATGAATTATTCCTCAAACATATCATCACTCACAATCGCAGCTTTGGACTGGCTATCCTCTGCAATTGAAGTGTCGTCTTTCGCTTCATTATTTTCTTTGGATAACACACGCGGTTCCTGTGATGCTTTTTTCTCATCCGCTGTGTCATCCGGCATCAGTGACTCTTTATCTTCTTCCTGCGGAAGTCCTTTCATTTCGCGGAAAATCTTCATGAATTCCTTGCCGGTGATCGTCTCCTTTTCGTACAGATAATCGCTGATATGATCCAAAATGTCACGATTTTCTGTCAGCATCTGCATTGCATCCTCGTAGCTTTTATTAATAATGGAAAGCACTTCCTTATCAATCTGTCCTGCGGTATCTTCTCCGCAGATCAGACCGGCACGGCCATCCTGATACTGGTTTTCCACCGTAGCAAGACACATCATGCCAAACGTATCTGACATACCATACATCGTAACCATTGCACGCGCAATCTTTGTTGCATTCTCAATATCATTTGCTGCACCGCTGGTCGCTGAGTGGAATACAAGTACCTCCGCTGCACGTCCTGCCATAAAGGTCGTAATCTTTGCAAGAAGTTCATCTTTGGTCTCTAAATACTTTTCTTCTTCCGGTGTCTGTAACGTGTATCCCAATGCTCCCATGGTACGCGGTACGATAGTAATCTTTTGAACCGGCTCTGTATTTTTCTGAAGTGCCGAAACAAGTGCATGCCCTACCTCGTGATAAGAGACAATCTTACGCTCCTTATCACTCATGACACGGTCCTTTTTCTCTTTTCCACCGACAGCCACAAGTTCAAATGCTTCAAACAGATCCGACTGATTGACAAACTTTCGTCCATTCTTTACCGCATTGATGGCAGCCTCGTTAATCATATTGGCAAGATCCGATCCCACCAGACCGGCAGTAGCCAGTGCCAGTGCATCCAGATCTACCGTTTCATCCATGTGTACATCCTTGGAATGTACTTTTAAAGTTTCCAGACGGCCTTTCAGATCCGGCTTGTCAACAATGATCCGACGGTCAAAGCGTCCCGGACGAAGCAGTGCCTTATCCAGAACTTCCGGACGGTTCGTTGCCGCAAGAATTAAAATACCTTTGGATGCATCAAATCCATCCATCTCCGCAAGCAGCTGGTTTAAGGTCTGCTCACGCTCATCATTGCCGCCGCCATACCGGCTGTCACGGCTTTTACCGATTGCATCGATCTCATCAATAAAAATAATACACGGTGCCATCTTCTGCGCTTCCTTGAACAGATCACGCACACGGGAAGCACCCACGCCGACGAACATCTCCACAAAATCAGAACCTGCCAGGGAGAAAAACGGAACCTTTGCCTCTCCGGCAACTGCTTTTGCCAGCAATGTCTTACCGGTTCCAGGAGGTCCGACAAGAAGTGCCCCCTTCGGGAGCTTTGCCCCGATATCGCTGTATTTCTTCGGATTGTGCAGAAAATCCACCACTTCCTGCAGGGATTCCTTTGCCTCGTCCTGTCCAGCTACATCTTTAAATGTCACACCGGTTGTTTTCTCCACATATACTTTGGCGGTTGATTTTCCAACCCCCATGGCTCCTCCGCCCATCCGGCGCATCAGGAATCCAAAAAGAATCCAGATCAGTACCAGCGGAATAACAAAGCTTAAAATGTTTACCAGCCATGCCGAAGTATTGTCCGGCACGGATGCCGAAATTTCAATTGTTTTCCCCTCTGATGTCTTTGCACTCTTGAGTGTCGTGATCAGATCCGGATCATTGACAATTCCTGTGTAATATGTTATCTCATATGGTTTTTTATCGTCCACCAGTGTGTAATCCATCTCATAATTGCTGAATTCCACCGTTTTGACATTATTCTTTTCCAGCTGTTTTAGGAATTCGGAGTATGTAGTTTCCTTCGAACTCATCTGTGAAAACCGGTTGGCAAAAAAAGTGACAGGAAAAAGAGTGCCACCAGAGTGACCATGATAAATCCCAGGATCATCTGTCCGTTATGGTTGTCTTTCTTTCCTCCGTTGTTTCCGTTATTACCATTGTTTCCATTATTTCCGTTATTATAATTATTGCCACCGTTATAGTTTCCGTTGTTATAATTATTCGGTGCCTGATTGTCCATAAGCCCTCCACTTGTATATCTCTTGTAATCAATACCCTTATTATATGTAATAAGAAACGCAAAATCAACATTTTGTTCGAGAACTTTTCCTATCCTTTCTAAACTTTTTATAAAAAAGTGTGGAATATTTTCGTTGTCCGCTGTATAATATTAAACTATGGTAGTTTAGATAAAAACTTAGGAGGAAAATTATGCCTGTAAAAATACGTCTTTGTCACTGGCGGTGTCGTATCTGGTCTTGGAAAAGGTATCACTGCTGCATCTTTAGGACGTCTGCTCAAAGCGCGTGGCTACAAAGTCACCATGCAGAAGTTCGATCCATATATCAACATTGATCCGGGAAACCATGAACCCGATTCAGCACGGTGAAGTGTTCGTAACGGATGATGGAGCGGAAACCGATCTGGATCTCGGTCACTACGAGCGCTTCATCGACGAAAGTCTGACAAAGAATTCCAATGTGACAACCGGTAAGGTTTACTGGTCCGTTCTTCAGAAAGAACGTCGTGGAGATTATGGCGGAGGAACCGTACAGGTAATCCCGCATATTACCAACGAGATCAAGAGCCGTTTTTACCGTAATTTCACATCCGATGATATGCATATTGCAATTATAGAAGTCGGCGGAACCGTCGGAGATATCGAAAGCCAGCCTTTCCTTGAAGCAATCCGTCAGTTCCAACACGAAGTGGGACATGAGAATGCGATTCTCTGTCACGTTACCCTGATTCCGTACCTGCGCGCCTCACAGGAATTAAAGACCAAGCCTACCCAGGCAAGTGTCAAGGAACTGCAGGGTATGGGTATCCAGCCGGATATCATCGTCTGCCGTTCCGAGCAGCCGTTAGATCAGGGATTAAAGGACAAGATCGCACTGTTTTGTAATGTTCCGAACACACATGTACTGCAGAATCTGGATGTTGAGTATTTATATGAAGCTCCACTGGCGATGGAAAAAGAAAATCTTGCGAAAATTGCCTGTGAGTGTTTAAATCTTGACTGTCCGGAACCGGATTTAAGTGACTGGAAGTCCATGGTCAATGATCTGCGTCATCCGGACAAGGAAGTCCGGATTGCACTGGTCGGAAAATATACCGCATTACACGATGCTTACATTTCCGTTGTGGAAGCTTTAAAGCACGGTGGTATTCCAGAGCATGCAACCATCGACATTAAATGGGTAGACTCCGAAGAATTAAATGTAGACAATGTAGATGAGGTGCTGGGTGATGTAAACGGTATCCTTGTTCCCGGCGGATTCGGTCTGCGCGGTGTCGAGGGAATGATCCTTGCCGCACGCTATGCCCGCGAGAACAAGATTCCGTACCTTGGTCTCTGCCTCGGCATGCAGGTATCCATCATTGAATTTGCACGTCACGTATGCGGATTCAACGATGCACACAGTATCGAACTTGACCCGAACACAACGCATCCGGTCATTGCACTGATGCCGGATCAGGACGGTGTAGAAGATATCGGCGGTACCTTAAGACTCGGCGCTTATCCTTGTGTACTGGACAAGGATTCCAAAGCATATGAAGTATACGGAACCACTGAGATTTCCGAGCGTCATCGTCATCGTTATGAAGTAAACAATGATTATCGTGCCACTCTCACCGAGCATGGCATGAAACTTTGCGGGACTTCTCCGGACGGAAGAATTGTAGAAATGATCGAACTCCCGGATCACCCATGGTTTATTGCCACACAAGCACATCCGGAATTAAAATCCAGACCAAACCGTCCACATCCACTGTTCCGTGGTTTTGTGGAAGCAGCAACCAAGTGTAAACGATAATGTAATTCCCGGCGGTTTTTCCGCCGGGTTTTCGCTTTATTTGAAAGAGGAGAACTGTCATGCCCAAATCTGTGAATCAAAAACAAAAGCTGTTATTCCTTCTGGATTATCTGCGTCAGAACACGGATGAAACCCATACCGTCACTACCCCACAGATCATCGACCATCTCGCGGCAAACGGCATCCGGGCGGAGCGTAAAAGCATCTATAACGATATCCAGACGCTTTGTGATTATGGTTATGACATCATCCGAACCGAAGGCGCGCATGCCGGTTACCGCATAGCAGACCGCACATTTGAGCTGCCGGAAGTCAAACTGCTTGTTGACCTGGTACAGTCTTCCAAATTTATTACCACAAAGAAATCACGGCAGCTGATTGGCAAACTGGAACAGCTTGTCAGTAAAAACGATGCGAAAAAACTACAGCGTCAAGTTGTCGTTACAGACCGCAACAAAACCAGCAATGAAAAAATCTATTACAGCGTGGATGTCATCCACTCTGCCATTGCAGAAAACCGGCAGATCCGTTTCCACTACTTTGACTGGAATGTCAGAAAAGAAATGCAGCTGCGCAAAGACGGCAGATTCTATCAGGTCAGCCCCTGGCTTCTTACCTGGGATGACGAAAACTATTATCTTGTTGCCTATGACGCGGATGCCGGGAAAATGAAACATTACCGTGTCGACAAGATGCTTGATCTCTCCGCTGTGGATCAGGCGCGGTGCGGACAGACCGATTACGAACAGATGGATATTGCCTCTTATTCCCGCAAAAAATTTCGGCATGTTTGCCGGGGAAGAGACAACCGTACAGCTTCTGTGCGATACTTCCATGACCGGTGTCATCATTGACCGTTTCGGTGCCGGTGTAGCCATGCGCCCCTACGACAATACCCACATTCTCGCGCGGGCACAGGTCGCTGTCAGTCCACAGTTTTTTGGCTGGCTTGCTGGCTTATCCACACATATCCGTGTGATTTTCCCGGATTCCGTTGTCAATGAATACCAAATTTTTCTGCAGGAAATCCTGCGCAGTTATACCGATATGCAATAATCGTTTCCAAAGGAGGAATATACTATGAATTTACCGAAAGATCCTGTCATGCTTCTGTCTGTTGTCAACACACAGCTGCGTGATCATTACCCGACACTTACCGAAACTTGCTGCCGCATATATGACAGATGCAGATGCAATTACAGAAACCCTTGCTGCCATCAA